>Ga0070729_10000066_pt1 | contig 234044 bp, 211 predicted proteins | sample tdDd472_FD_66725 | JGI IMG/M metagenome (GOLD analysis project Ga0070729, IMG submission 66725) | Marine sediment microbial communities from the Atlantic coast under amendment with organic carbon and nitrate - tdDd47.2 | ecosystem: Environmental > Aquatic > Marine > Coastal > Sediment...
AAAATCTGAGATCACAGTCAAAATTAACAATGTTATTTGAGATGAAAGATTAAATATATTGAGCTAAACCTGAAGAAGAAAGGTGGGCACACCACGTTTTTTCATACTCTATGGAGATTGTATTGAAATCCTTGTTTGTCAGTAGTTCCACAGCTTCACGATGCTGAGAACAAGGCTGTTAAAAATAGCAATCATAACAATTGAATATCACAATTCGGCTAAAAGGAGAAACTTTCAATATGACGAACAATGAAAAATTTTAGATCAGTGGTTAGTCCACCCCACCGCGCAGCGGTTTAGTTCAATGCCCTGATAAATTTATTTTTTAGGATACCCAGAAAGAAAGAATTTACATTATATTCCTGTTTTTTTCATCCAGGGCGCAATAAAAAAGCCCGGCTTTTTATCCAGGACCGGGTAAACATGGTGGTAAGTCCGGGGAAAAATGAAGGCCCAGACACACAATGGAAAGAAGTGTTTTGCTGGATTAAATATCCGCAGCAACCGGGAAAATCTTTCTGTTGGTTGGGTCAAGGGGTTCTCCACAAGATGTCCGGACAATATCACACCTTAAATTTATTATTAGCCTTATACCATTTTTTCCAAAACAACCCTGACATGTTCAAGTTCACCAATTACTCTGTCAATGGCATGCAGGTTGTCTTGAATAGATTGACCGTGTTTATTTCGCCTTTTGCTGCCGAACATCCGAGATGTATATTTTTTTACCAATGGCCTAAGGTCGAAATCATAAATATAGGCGCCTTTTCGCTTCCATCGGAATGTGTCATTGTAAAACTTCTTGAATAAATTATATCGCAAATGAAATTAATTTTTAATATAATCCAAATCTGTAAAATATATGGACTCATATAATCATTTATTAATAAGGCAATCAAAAAAAAAGAGCTAGGGGAAATGATGGACAAGAGAACAGGGGTGAGTAAAGAATTTATCATACTTCTATTGCTATTTATTATAGGAATATCTGGGGCCTTCTATATGAAGGAAATGAAAGAGTTGGAGAACACAATATCAATCCCTGCAAAGGTCGTCAGCGCAAGGAACATACCGAGAATATGTATTTTGGGATTGAAGACCGAAAATAATCAGCTTTTAAGACAGCTTCTGACAGTAACTGTTCCATCATGGGACTCCAAAAAAGTTGGAGATAGCGTTATGGTTCGAGTTGACCTTCAAAACCCTTCAAACGCGGAAATAGATAGATTAATTTACCTTCACAGGACTTCAATAGGAATTATTGCTGGAACTGCCTTCTTGTTCATCATATTGTTAGTTGTTAAGATAAAGAATAAGACATTTTAATTTGAGTAGCCAAGCTGCGTCAACGTTGACACGGGTCCTTTCCAGGTTCATTAAACTATAGGGTGTGCTTTGAGATGGCCAGGCACAGGAAAGGGTTCCGGCCCACCCCAACCAGGATCCAGGCTGGCCCCAATTCCATAAGGGTTGGCAGAAAAGGAGTCAATCTATATCTTGATTTGTCGATATAAGCACGAAAAATGCCATAGAAGGATAAGGCTTATCTATCAATGGATTCCAGGTACAGCATGATAAATGCGAAATTTTTATACCTGGCAGAATAACGGCTTCCTTTCCGTTTAAGGCCGGGCAATATAACCACCTCATTTTAGGGCGGTTATCATTGGATAGGTGATACATCCCCCCCCGCCAGGACAATGTTCTTGGGCTCTGCCTCAAATCAGCAGGCGGCTTTATTGTGATGAGGTGGTGGGGAGGGGTGTACGGTTTGCAGTAAAAATCAAAGATTGAATTCTTCGTGCAATCCTGTCAGCAGTAAGGATAGTCTCCAATAAAATTGACTGTCTGATCCAATATCACACACCTGTTATTGTGGGTTAAAACAACCCATAAAAGCAATTAATCATAGTCTGTAAATTTTTTTACCATTTTTTATCACTTTTTTTACATTAATTTAACAAAGTTTTAATTTCAAAATATTTTTTTACGTTTTTTAATCGGTTGGAGATCGGTTATGATTAAATCAATGAAGAGTTATAGTTCTATCATAAAACCTTAGGACAGCAATGTTTTACCTAATAAAGCAACCAAATCATATTTGCCTGTTTAAGTTATTATAGATTCAATTTTTTTAGTTTTGTTAAAACGGAATAGTTTTTGCATATTGCATTGAGTTAAAGATTATAACCTAAAAAGGAGGACTATAGATGAAAAAGGCTTTCCTAAGTGCAGTCGCAATTTGTTTATTGTTGATTGGAAACATTGGGGGCGCAAATGCGACCAACATAATGTTAGACAGCACGGTTACTTTTCACGGTACAAATTTATATACCAACGCAAGAAGTCAAGCTGATTTATCAACTTTAGTTGATGGAATTTTCCTTAATGAAGGTCGCACATGGGACATTGGAACCGTGTCCTGGCTTTACAGATCAACTGGCCCATATAATGACGATGGGTATATTAAGTTTGATCTCGGGGGGGTGTTTGAGATAAATAGCTTTACTGGACAATTTGACGACAACGATGCGTATAAATTATCTTATTGGGATATGGCAAATAACGTATGGGCGACTGCTTGGGATATTCCGAACTATGATGCCGGGCATAGTGGAATGACAACACGCCCACTATACACTCTTACAAGTGCTATAACCACCAATTCTTTAAAATTAGAAGGTAGCCTAATTAGCGGTGATAATAATTTTTCCGCATCTGAGATTCAGGCTTTTGGTTCTCGGGTCAATGTTGTCCCTGAACCTACAGCCATGCTTCTTTTAGGTTTTGGCCTGCTCGGTATTGCGGGAATTAGCAGAAGAAAAAAAAATTAGTTTGCCAAATTTGAAGGTTTGTGTAAGGCAGAGTCTTTCGGCTCTGCCTTTTTTAATTATTTGCATATACTATAAAAAGTTGACCATACTTCTCATTGTATGGGCTCAAGTTTTCAATTCTATAGTGGACCCCAGTGTCAAGACCGTTTTTCATTCAATTTAAGCGTCATTTTTTAAATTTTCCCCGACAATTAGCGGAAGTGGAGGCAAGGCCCTGAGAATGGGCACCTCAAACACTGCCCGTCGGAAGGGATTGGTATCCGCTGGAGCGGGTTTTGGGAATACCGTCCTGATCAACCCACCATCCTCAACTGATTTTCACCATAATATATTTCAGCGGGCGTTTGTCCGTTAAAACTTTGGTGAGGTCGCTCATGGTTATAAAAATCAAAATATCTTTTTAAAGACTTGCGCAGTTGCTCAACAGATTGAAATTCATTTACATAGATTTGTTCATATTTCACACTGCGCCACAGCCGTTCTATGAAGATGTTGTCCATGGCCCGGGATTTTCCGTCAATACTTATTTTAATTCCTTTATCCTTCAAAACCTTTGTGAATTCATTACTTATGTATTGCGAACCTTGATCAGTATTAAATATGTAAGGAGTCCCATGGCATCGCAAAGCCCTTTCCAGGGTCGATACACAGAATTCACTACCGATAGCAAGCAATCTGAGATCAACACCGGGGGTAAACTCAACATTTCCGCAGGCGGTAAGACCCTAAAGGCTGGTACAAAAGTCAAAGCCACAAAAGGGGAGTATATCAAGGCCGGAGGTGGCACAATCCAGTAAGTATTGTAGCCGGGTAATCGCTGTGCTGACCGGCTTCTCGAGCCGTGCAAACAAACTCAGTTTGATTATGCGGTGAGTGATGTTCGGTCCAGCTCCTTGTTCAGGCGCAAGGCGCCTGGGCAAGGAGCTGGACTTTAGTCAGCACAGCGATTCACGGCGGCGCAACCGCCGTGAACCAGAAGTTAACCCATGGTACCCAATATACCTTCCTGGCATGCTGACCTCATTAACACGGTGAATCGAAACGAGTTGATCGCTTACATCCCCTTTCAGCTTCGGCCTTCCCCGAATAATTGGCGGCTCGGCATCCACGACTTTCCTTTCGAAACCTGCTCAAGGTTCACTTGCATCGCCGGAGCCCTATAGGCTAACATCTGCCCCCAGGGCCTCAGCGGGAAAGTCTCTTGAGCCAACTGCCTGGATAACTACCGGGATGAACCGACAATTTTTCGGGCCAAACTTTCATCCGCTGGTATCTTGCCCTCATGGCCTACCAATATCTTGTGACTGTCCATTTATAGTGAAAAATAAATGCCTTCATTCGAAGTGATTATTTTAATTTTCTTTATGAATTTCAAACCCCATATTGTATAAATTGTTAATACGTCATACATTCGTAGTAATCCAAGTTGGTTAAAATTTGCATTTAAAGAGGCGAGCCATGATATCACTCAAAGAATCTGTTTTAAATTGTAGAATAAATATAAATGATGATGATATTTTTATAGATGAATTCAATAAACTCGTTGAGAACAACGGGGAAGAAACTTATAGAATTGTTATTCAAATATTAACCGATCAGGATCTTGAATCTGAAGAAGCAAAAAAAAATTGGATCGAGATAATTACCCATCGAGAAAATATATCTAATGCATTAGACAGAAAAATAAGTTTAATGACGGCAATCACCGATTATCTGGATTCATATAAAGAATCTTTAAAAGAACACAAAATAGTCGAAATAAGCACCTACGAAAAAGCAATAAAAGAATCTACGCATGACAACCTTACAGGACTATTCAATAAAGCTTATTTTCGAAACGCCTTAAACCAGCATCTTTCTTTAGCAAAACGAAACAATACAGACCTATCGGTCTTGTTTCTTGATATTGACGACTTCAAAGAAATTAATGATACACTTGGCCATCATACAGGTGACGACATTTTAAAAATTGTAGCGCAAATTATCAACCAGGAGCTCAGATCAAGTGATATTGCAGCACGGTTTGGGGGTGATGAATTTGTCGTTCTCATGCCGAATACCTATAAAACGAATGCCCTTGTGTTTTCGGAAAGATTACGGGAAGCCATTATGCAAAAACCAATAAAAATTAAAGATGAAATTCTTCAAATAACCATGAGTGGCGGCGTGGCTGGTTTTCCTGTAGACGCTCAAAATGTTCAAAATTTGTTAAATCTTGCTGACAGTGCCCTTTATAGGGCAAAGGGTGCTGGAAAAAATAATATTTCACTTTTTGTAAATGATAAACGGCGTTTTCTGCGCATCAAATTTAACCGCACGATACAGATAAAACGCTTGGGGTTCCGTAACACACGCGTACTATCAGGAACGAGTAAAGATATAGCCATTGGTGGTATTCTATTTGAGAACAAGGAGGCACTACCCATTGGTACAAAGATACAGGTCAGTATCCCGGTTACTGAAAAATCAGACCCCCTTCTTCTTATCGGCACTGTTGTCAGGGTTGAGGCGCTTGGAACTGATAATTTTGATATTGGTATGATATTATCTTTCAAAGAAATGGAAAAAACGGCAAAGGATGAGATTTCAAAATTTTTAATTCAGCAATCAGATCCCAGGCAGGCACAACCGACACCGAAGTAATACCTGCTGATCACTTACCAAAATTCGATTTTGTGATGATTTTTTAGGTTTCGGTTTTTTTCCTGAACGCCTTGATGACATGATCGGCAAAGCAGTTGATAATTTCCGATGAGGTCTTTCTATTTTTGTAAAGGGCAATATTGGATACGGGCATTATAGGAAGACCATCTTTTATTACTGAAATTTTCAGTTCCGGGGGCACATTGCTCTTGATGTCCGGGACGATGGCAAATCCCGATTTCACCGCATCCAGGAGCCCGGATATACTCCGGCTCACTATCCCGTGTTCTATTGGCGTCAGTTGCAAGATATGCAAAGACTGAGTAATTATTGTTATTAATATTAGACCATCGTCTGTAACCATGAAGCAAAAAAAGTTAATTCGTAGCTATAAACAATTTCTTATCAAGTCGTCTTTATCTTGGATAGAAAGGAAAAGGCCCATGGTTCAATTCCCATATCAAGATTCAGACACATCCTCTGGGACGGGAGTCAGGCTTATTTCCAAAAAATTATTATTCCTGTTCATCTTTTGCTTAAGCACCCTCATCGCCCCGCCTTTTCTGTGGTGCAAAAATATTCATTCTGTAAAGCTGGGCGCCTTTGAATATCCACCTTTTTATTGGGATGAGAATGGAAAGGTCAGCGGAATCGCTGTGGACATCATAGATGAATTGTTTGGGCGCCTGGATATCGAGACCGAGGTAACACTCTATCCTTTGAAGCGAACTTTAAGCTATGCAAAACAGGGGAAAATAGATGCAATAATGATCTTAATTAAAACGGCTGAACGATCCGGATATCTTCATTATACAACACCTGTCATGAAGGTAAGGGGGCTCATCTGGTCAGCTGTTGACAGAAAAGCAGGTACTATTCATTTTTCAAACTTGGAAGATCTGAAGCCCTATAAAATCGGTGGGACCATTGGGTACAGCTACGGGCAGGAATTTGATGAACTGCTTAACACTATGGATGTAGATTGGGTCGCTACGGATTACCTGAACTATAAGAAACTTATGGCCCACAGAACAGATATCTTCCCGGGAAATGAGATCGTGGCCAAGGGGTTGTTCAAAAAATATCCGGAATTAAAAGGCAAATTTCACCACTCTGACAAATCTTTTATAGAATGGATACTTCATATGGGAATCAGCAAAAAATCGGCACTTAAACGGATGCTTCCAAAAATTAACATTGCCATAAAAGACTTAAAGGAAGAGGGATTCATCAAGGAAACTATTAGAAAACACACTGAGTAGGCTTTACACAGAGAGAAATCAGGCATAGCATTCATTTATAAAAATTCCTTTAAATTTAGTATCTGAGATTATATCTTGATTCGACAAGGATATTGCCCGGGGGGAGGGGACATCCCCCCTTCCTAAAATTTGTTTTTGTCTTTAGTGGCTCCGGCCTGTACTTTCTGAGCCTTTAAGCTATGGGCTTCATATTGACCTTGCTTTATAAATTCCGTATGCAAGTAGGATAAGGAAATGGATGTGGCATGTATGTCCATGTCAATTTGGTTTGAATCAGCAGTGATCCATTTGGTTCTATCATAAAATAATTGCCTGCCACTTTTCCTGGTATTTCCATATTTATCCACAATCATAGATTCAACTTTTTTAGCAAGCATAGATTTTCTTGCATTTGGGATTGACCAGGTGATTTTTATCGTATGGAGCTGTTTCGATGATGGGGTGAAAAGTAGTTCAACTTTGGTAAAATGCCCCAGAAGACTGGTTTTATAATAAAAGTGACTTGCATCAGAATATTTCCTGACCATAGGGTGGAATCTTTTATTAATCGTTATGATGCCTTCCTTATGGAGTGGGATGTCATTCCTCTCAGCAATGTTAATGGCCTGGTGGACTGTACAGCCAAAGGGCCAAACATCAAACTGAAATGAGCTGTCTGTTTCTTCAATCTCAGAATCATACTGAACTCTATCCACTTTATCCTCAGAGATCCCAACAGTAGCACCATACATGGTGTTCATGAAATAACCGTCTTCCAGCCAAATATTATCAGATTGAATTATCTTCCCATTTTTGAGATACAATGTATCGGCAGAGCAAATGCCAGTTCCGATAGCAAAGTAAAGAAAACCTACAAGCCAAAAATATTTTGTATACATCAGTTTAAGCATTGTTCTTCCTAACCCTTTGTGTTCCCAATGTAACGAAATCATCATTTTTCATTAATGCCAGAGAAAACCATCATTATTAAATTTTCATGTTAATTTTTTTTGATATCATTTCCATTCTCTTGTTAAATGAGGGTTGATGGTAGATGGGTTCATACACCCAGATAACAGGTTTATGAATATGGAATGTTGCCTTCAAGCCTACCCTCCTGGCGCTCTTTTTTATTCCAATGGTTGATATCAATCATCCCGGTTTCTGATCTACGTTCTTTAACCAAAAAATGACAATCTCTACAGGTCTGTTTCATATTTACCTGGTTATCAAAGAATTCTGTGAATTGGTAGAATTATTGTATCCGGGATGCAAAAAAACAGATGATTTTCAATCGTGCATTTAAGTGTTTTATTTTCTAATCGGTTGCGATATTCAAGACAACAACTTTCAACAGAATAGAGTGAGTCTAAAACGGAATGGTGGAGTGGTTTATCAGAGCTCTGGCAGGGGTTCATTTGTGGGGAATAACTGTCCCCCTTACAATTATTGCCATCGAAATGATTGTAAAATTAGGGTTTAGGCGAGCTTAACACTTACGTCCCTGTTTATGGTTGTAGCAGAAGGACGGCTGAATTTTGGGCCGTCCTTCAGAACAGAAAATAATGTATATTCGTTCCTTTTCAACAGGAAGGGGTCACCCCCATGTATTGTGGTCGAGCTGAGATTGAAGAATCTAAGCCCTAATAGACATGTGACATGTTCTGGGGTATTCTTTTACTGAAAATTTATTTTTACGGCTCAAGAAATATTATCGATATCGCAGACATTTTATACAAAAGTGGTGCTTGAAAATACTTCTGCAGTCTTTGAATTTTTTGAACAAAAATGGCTATCAGGTTTGCCAGTCAGTATCCCCGATAGCCTTTCCGATCAGACCTTGAATTTGCCAACCATCCGGTTGAGTTCCTCCGCTAATTTTGATAACTCTTGCGCGCTTAGTTTGACCTGATCGCTTCTTTCGGCAATGTCTATAGCGGATTGATTAACGTGGGATATATCTTGTGCAATTTCAGTGGCGACGGTTGAACTCTGGTTTACATTCTCGTTTACCTCCTGAATACCGGAAGATACCTGAGTGATGTTTTCTGCAATTTCCCGAGTCGAAGCCGACTGTTCTTCAACGGCGGTTGCAATAGTGACAACTGTGTCATTCACATTGTTAATGACATTGCTTATTTGAGAAATGCCTTCCATTGTGCTTTCGGAGCGATCTTGAATATGTTCGATTTTTTCCTTAATATCCATTGATGCTTCGGACGTCTGACCGGCCAGATCTTTAATTTCATTGGCCACAACGGCAAATCCCTTACCAGCTTCTCCTGCCCTTGCCGCTTCTATTGTTGCATTTAGAGACAGCAGGTTTACCTGCTCTGAAATATCCGTTATCGTCTCAACCACCTGGCCGATTGCATTGGCGGCATCGCGCAGATCATTCATTGTTTGAGTAGAGTCGTTCACTTTGGAAACAGCATGACTTGAAATCCCCCTGGCTTTTTCAGCGTTTTCAGCGATTTCGTTGATTGTGGAATGCATTTCCTCCACCGCTGTTGCAACTGAGTTTGTATTCACGCTGGATTGCTCCATAGCAGCTGAAATAGAAGCCATATTGGTTGTCATCTCTTCTGCTGCTGAGGCCACTGCACTTGATTTTTCCGAGGTTTGATTGGTGCTCCCGGACATCTGATCCGAAATGGAAGAAAGTTCAGTGGACGAAGATGACAGCGTTGTAATCCCTGATGAAATTTCTTTCATCATTTGCTGAAGCTTTTCTATAAATGTGTTAAAAATGTTTGACAATAATCCAAGCTCATCACCGCTTACCACCTCCAGACGTTTGGTCAAATCGCCTTCGCCTTCGGAAATATCGGTAAGGCTTTCAACGACAAGGTTTATCGGCCTGATAATAACGATACGGGCCATAAAGAAAATCAGAACGCCCAGCAAAAATAAGGATACGGCAGAAATCAATATACTGGTATTTCTCATTTTAGTAACGCCGCTAAGCATTCCTTCCAGAGGGGCATTAACCAGAAGAGACCACTGAATTTGGGTTTTTCCGGTAACTACGGGAGTAATGGTTATAACGGATGCTTCATTAGTTGTTTCCAGAGTGGTCTCCAGATGGGAGGTCGCATCTTGCCGTGCCGCCTGGACGATTTCATCCGGATAACTGTCTTTGGTCTGCTTGCCGATTTTCTCTTTATCTGGATGGGCGGCAATCATACCGCTGTTCGTTGCAAGAACACCGTATCCGATATCATAGGGTTTTATTCCTGATACCAGGTTCATGATCTGGTCCATGGAGAAATCAACCCCACTAACGCCAATCGATTTCCCGTTTACAATAATTGGAACACAAACACTAACCATCATCACTTGTTTGCCGCTGACTTCATATGAAAATGGATCCATTATAACTTCTTTCTTTGAATCCCTGGCTTTTGTGTACCATTCGCCTTCCAACTCTACGCAGGCCTCAAGATGCACCCCCCCGACCCTGTTCCAATAAGGAACGAACCTGCCTTCCGCGGTATGACCGGTCGCGCCTTTATATTTATTGTCGGCGCCATCAAAGGCATTGGGTTCGAGAACCATCCAAATTCCCAAGAATCCTGGGTGGTTTTCCAAAATGCCTTCGATCATAGTCAATAATATTTCCCGGTCTATGATACGCTCTTTGAGTTTCATGTTCTGCGTTGCATATGAAAGTGTCCTGGCCGTTGAGAATGCATTGTCTATATTGGAGGTAATTTCATTGGAAAATTCTCTGGACATTGTATCCATGCGTTCAAGGGCCTGGGCTTTTGATAAATCTGTAGCATTAAATGTAATAAAAGATACTGTAATGGAAAATGAAGCAAGGACAACGAGACCAATAGAAATCATGAGTTTAGCCGTTAGTTTGAAATTCTTAAACATATTCCCCCCGGGTAATATAAATAGTTTAACCTATTCCAACTTGGTGATAAATTGTAAGTAATACTAACTCGTGGGGATCGCCTGAGAGGCTGATGTGCTCAGAAAGGCTGGGTAGCAGGCGATCGACCTGTGCTATGGGCATGGTCTAATTGTATCGGTTCATTATATATGTAAACGTTGAATTAAACAATGACGAAAAATCGGTTTCCACTTCTACCAACAAACTTTATGACGTCAAAAATTGGATTTTCAAATCACTAATTTATTCAAACGATACCTATGGGGTAGATGAGTAATAACTGAGGTGCGTAATGGTATAAGCTGTAGCTGTTTCTTCTGATCCCCGGCCCAACATATGGTAGCAGATCATAATCTGAAATCATGGGCAGAAAATCAAGAATATGTATAGGATTTTATCTTTCATCTATACCAAAATCGTGAAAACAACCACGAACTCAAAACCTGAGATCACAGTCAAAATTAACAATGTTATTTGAGATGAAAGATTAAATATATTGTATGAGGGGGAGTTGCTTGTCTTCATTTTTCCATCCTCCGTTTGCCAGGTGTATGGCAAATGAAATATTGAAGATATACAGGCTCTAAAAATAAAAAAAGCCACTGTAATTACAATGGCTTTTCTTAATATATGGTACCGAAGAGAAGACTTGAACTTCCACGCCTTGCGGCACTAGATCCTAAGTCTAGCGTGTCTACCAATTCCACCACTTCGGCTTGTACCCTGTTTGCGCTGCACTCACATTTGCATGTGTTGTGTAACGAAGACGTCTTATATTAAAATCATATGATATTGTCAAGAAGTTTTTATATATGATCTATATTCGACTTGAATTATCATATCTTTCCTAGCGGGTTCTACGGCCCGGATAGCTTTTTTTTCCGAAACCTTATCATATCGCGTTATTTCAGCTCAAAAAGATCCTGTGCCTTGTAGGAACTTCTCACATGTGGACCACAGGCAACCTGTCTGAAGCCGATTCTCTTTGCAAGGGCTTCCAGTTCTTTGAATTGCTCCGGCGTATAATAGGTGAATACCGGCAGATGCTCCCGGGTGGGCTGCAGGTATTGGCCGATGGTCAGGATATCACAGTGATGGGCGTGCAGATCAGATATAGTCTGTTCCAGCTCATCCATGGTCTCTCCGAATCCCACCATAATGCCGGATTTTGTTGGCATATCTGGGTTTAGCTTCTTGACATTGGCCAACAGGTCCAGGGACCTCTGGTAAATGGCCTGGGGCCGGGCCTTGGAATACTGGGACGGGACGGTTTCAACATTATGATTCAAAACATCAGGCTTGGCATCTATAACAATTTTGAGGGCGTCGATATCACCCTGGAAGTCCGGAATCAAAACTTCTACCCTTGGAACAGAAGTTTTGGTTGAGGGCAGGGCGGCCTTAATGGCACATATGGTTTCGGCAAACTGGGAGGCCCCGCCGTCGGGGAGATCATCCCGGGTCACTGAAGTGACCACCACGTAACGCAGGCCCAGTTCTCTGGCTGCTTCTGCCACACGGACAGGCTCTAACGGATCCACGGCCATGGGGGCTTTGTCCGTTACATTGCAGAACCGGCAGTTCCGGGTGCACTGTGAACCCAGGATCATGAAAGTGGAGGTATCCTTGGAAAAACATTCAAACATATTAGGGCAGTTGGCTTCCTGGCAGACCGTGTGGAGTTTTGAATTGGCAAGCAGCCGGGTCACCCGCTGGTAGTCACCGCCCACGGGCAGTTTTTTTTTCAACCAGGCAGGTTTGCCTGAACTCCGGGTACCTTTAGAATTTGTTTTGGCGTTAGATGTCATTGTCGTTTTTCCTTATTACCTCAAAGTTAAACACATCGGAAAAATATTGTACAAAACATTGACTGATCGTATCCATCAGTTTCAGGTCTGAGTTATCCGGTGTTTTGCCCAGTTGCTGTGAATTCCATAGCTTTTCTCCAGCAATGGAGGTCATTGCCTGGTTGGCAAGGCCACATGGATTGATCCAGGAGAAAGGCGCCAGATCCGGATTCACATTCAGGGCCAGGCCGTGGATGGAAATCCCTTTTTTAATGGAAATACCCACGCTTCCAATCTTTTTATTACCTACCCAGAGGCCATGGTTCCGCTCATCCCGATCGGCCGGTACATCAAAATCCAGGCAGGTCCGTTTCATGATTTCTTCCATGCCGGAAACAAAATTCGGAACGCTGAGCTTATTTTTTTCAAGATCGATTACCGGGTAGAAAACAGCCTGTCCAGGCCCGTGGTAGGTGATATTCCCCCCACGGTCAGTCTGGACGATTTGAATGCCTTTTTCATCCAAAAAGGATTCCGGCACCACCAGGTTTTCCCTGCCGCCCCGGCGGCCCAGGGTGTACACCGGATGATGTTCCACAAAGAGGAGACGATCCGGGGTAGCCCTGTCAGCAAGCTTGGCCGATAAAACATCTTGTTGGAGGGCCAGCGCCCGTGTGTATTCTAGAACACCCAGAGGGGAAAATTCACACGAGCGCCGGTTTGTTATTGCCATGAGGGATATTATCCTCTCAGGCAGGGTTTTCTGGCTGCAGTCACTTCATCCAGCCGGGTGACCTTGGTCAGCAGAGGGGCCTTATGCAGTATCTCAGGGGTTTCCTGGGCTTCTTTTACAATGGCTTTTACCGCATCAATGAACTGGTCAATATACTCCTTGGACTCGGTTTCCGTGGGCTCCACCATGAAGGCTGCATCCACTGCAAGGGGAAAATAGACCGTGGGGGGATGAAATCCGTAATCCAGAAGCCGTTTGGCCATATCCATGGTGGTGACATGGTATTCTTGCTGATTTTTGTCGTTGAACACGCACTCATGCATGCAGGGGCGGTCATAGGGTAGATTCAGAGTCCCCTTGAGGCTCTCTTTGATGTAATTTGCATTGAGAACCGCCAGTTTAGATGCCTGGGTCAGGCCTTCCCCGCCCATGGACATGATATAGGCATAGGCCTTGATCATCACCCCGAAATGACCGTAAAAGGTGTGCATGCGGCCGATGGTGTCCGGCCGGTCTGTGACGAATTTATAGGTATCCAAATCCCGTTCCACCCGTGGAATAGGCAGGAAGGGAATCAGTTTATCAACGACCCCCACCGGACCTGATCCAGGACCGCCGCCGCCATGGGGCGTGGAAAAGGTCTTGTGCAGGTTCAGGTGAAGTACGTCAATGCCAAGGTCACCGGGTTTGACAACCCCCATGATGGCATTCATATTCGCCCCGTCCCCATAGACCAGTCCGCCTTTGGCATGGACGATGTCGCAGACCTCTTTTATATTTTCTTCAAAAAGTCCCAGGGTATTGGGGTTTGTGATCATGATCCCGGCACAATCTTCATCCATGGCAGCAGCAACAGCCTCGGGGTCAAGAATTCCCTTGGGCCCGGATTTTATATTCACCGAGTCATATCCGCAGAGGCTGGCAGAGGCCGGATTCGTCCCATGGGCCGTATCCGGAATCAGGATCTTGGTCCGCTGTTTCCCCTGCTTGGCGTGGTAGGCATGAATCATGAGCATGCCGGCCAACTCTCCATGGGCACCTGCAGCAGGCTGAAGGGTGACTGCGGGAAATCCTGTGATTTCACCCAGAAGTTTTTCCAGCTCATACATGAGCTTAAGGGCACCCTGGGAAAATTCTCCTCCAACGAGAGGATGGGCGCCTGCAAACCCCTGACGGGCCGCCTGGACTTCATTGGTTTTGGGGTTGTACTTCATGGTGCAGGATCCCAGAGGATACATTCCTGAATCCACACCAAAATTCCACTGGGAAAGCCGGGTAAAATGTCGAACCACGTCCAGCTCAGACAGCTGGGGAAGATCGGGTGCATCCCCGGTCAGTTCAGAATCAAGCTCTGAGCGTTCCACGTCTGCCTTGGGCAGTGAGATGGCGCATCTGCCTTCCCGGCTCTTTTCCCAAAGCTGGGGTTCATTGAAAATAAGGCCGCTGGTGCCTGGCTGTTTCATTACTGCACCTCCTTTGCCAGCTGGTCAATATCCGCCTTGGACACGGTTTCAGTGGCACAGAAAAGATAATGGTCTTTCATTTCCGGGTACCAGGATTCAAGATCCACGCCGGCAAACATGCATTTTTCCTTTATCAGCTCTGCCCGTTTAGCGGCAAACCCCTTGGGTGCCTTTAGGACAAACTCATTAAAGAAAGGTCCGTCAAAAACCGATTCAAACCCGGCATTGACCAGAGCAGTTTTCAGATAAACCGCCTTATCATGGTTTTGCTGGGCTATTTCCCGGATGCCTATTTTACCGATGGTGGCCAGAAAAACGGATGCGGTCATGGCATTGAGTCCGTTGTTGGAACAGATATTTGAACTGGCTTTTTCCCTACGGATATGCTGCTCACGGGTGGCCAAGGTCAAAACATAGCCGTCATCCCCGTTGCTGTCCTTAGTCTTACCTATAAGGCGGCCGGGCAGTTCCCGCATCATTTTCTTCGTACCGGCCAGTAGTCCTAAACCGGGTCCGCCGAAGGTTTTGGCGATGCCGAGACTCTGACCTTCACCCGCCACAAGGTCGGCACCGAAACTGCCAGGATTTTTCAGCAGCCCGTAAGCCATGGCCTCGGTGAAAGAGGTTATGAACAGCACTTTCTTAGCGTCGGCAGCAGCCTTAAAAGCTGAAAGGTCTTCAATGTTGCCCAAGAAATTAGGGGACTGGACCGCAACCCCTGCAACCCCTTCCATGGCCTCAAAGGCTGCAACGTCGGTGAGCCCGTTGGCATCACCGGGAATTTCCACCATTTCGTAGCCGGCAGGCACGATATAGGTGTTGATAATTTCACGGTGGGAAGGGTGAACCAGGGAAGAGACCGCTATCTTATCGGCCTTTCTGTTTTTTCTTAACGCAATGAGGGTGCATTCGGCCAGGGCGGTTCCGCAGTCATAATGGGAAGCCGTGGCAATATCCATTCCAAGAAGCTCGGTGACCATGGTCTGGAATTCATAGATCCCCTGGAGGGTTCCCTGGCTTACCTCGGGCTGATAAGGGGTATAGGCTGTCATGAATTCCTGACGGGAAATCAGGTAAGGGACAATGGAAGGGATATAATGGTCATAGGAACCGGCGCCAATAAAGCAGGTATAGTTTTTACAGGCAATATTGGCGGAAGCCATCTGCTCCATATGGCTGTTCAGGTCCCATTCACTAAGGGCTTCTGGAATATTAAGCCCGTCTTTGGTTTTTAATTCATCGGGTATGGTTTCAAATAGATCGTCCAGGGATTCATGGCCGGTTTTGGCCAGCATCTGGGCGATATCGTCCTGGGTATGAGGCAAATAGCGCATGGCTTTTATCCTTTCAGCATCTCAAGGTATGCTCCCTTGTCCATCATTGCATCAAACTGGGAGAGATCTTCGGCTTTGACTTTAACCATCCAGCCACCGGCATAGCAGTCGTTGTTCACGAGTTCCGGGGCATCTTCAAGATCTGCGTTGATTTCAACGATTTCTCCGGAAATAGGAAGGTAAATTTCAGAAACCGCTTTCACGGATTCAACACTGCCGAATTCGTCGCCCTGGTCAAAGGTATCTCCTTCTTCAGGCAATTCCACAAATACGATCTCCCCAAGCTGATCCTGGGCATAATCGGACAGACCAATTGTGACGATATCACCATCGGCTTTGGCCCACTCATGATCTTTTGTGTATTTTACGTCCTCGGAAAAATTAAGTTCGTCCAATGCTTTCATAATGTCCTCCTTTACCTGGTGGTTAAAAAAATGGTGTGTAAAATGATGAAACGGATTAGATAAAATTTTTAAGTGCCAGTCTTGCGGTTCTATTGGGCCGGATATCGGTAACAAGACGGACACCTATGGAACGTTTGCCTTCTTTTAATGTCAGGCGGGTGCCCGGGGTCAGGGCTTTGGACACCATGACAAATCCGCAGGCAATACCTTTGATTTTAAGATCGCAAGGGAGATCCGGGGTGTTAATGCTCACGATATTATCATCAACCCAGGAAATACCCATATCGGTTGCACAGGTCAGGACCTTACCGATGGGGTTTCCGGATTCGTCCAAAACTTGGGTGTCGTCTCCGGCATTCACTTTTCTCAAAGAGTCTCCGGCAAATGCATATGTGTAGGCTGCGTCTTCAGCCGAGACAAGGGCGCTTGCCCCAAGGAAATCTTTGGTAAAGCCTGATTTATCCTCTGTATAGGGCAGGGCAAAATCCCAGGGATGATTTACAAAGGGAAACTGTCCGATATCCTGGTGGGACAGGGGTAGACAGGACCCGGCACGTAGCGAATCCCTGGCGCCCAGGCCGCAGGGGGTCAGATCAAATGGTTTCCCGACCTCAAGAAGGTCGTTCCAGAGTTTTACCACAGCATCCGGAGAAATAAAGATTTCAAATCCAAACTCACCGGTGTATCCGGACCTGGACAATAGAATGGGGGTCCCGTCGGCAAGAAATATCGGATCACCCTGATCCGGATCAATATCCCCCTTAAAAGAGAAATAAGGAACCCGGTCAAAAACCGTATCCGGATCCTTTAGAAGGCCTGCGAGTATCCGGGCAGCATTCTTTCCCTGGACATCCACCTTGGCCAGCAGGCCGGACATATCTTTAAGAGCAGCATCCCTGCCGTCCAGGTTATCTTCAAGATGTGTGGCAATGGCACCGCCCATACCCGCGTTGACGCAGATCATGAACCTGTGTTCTGAGAATCTGTAAACAATGGCATCGTCAATACAATGGCCCTTGGTATCCAGGAACGCCCCGTAGACACAGCGCCCGGCCGCAAGACCTGAAATATCCCTGGTAAAGCAATAATTGATCAGCTCGAGGGAATCTGCTCCCTGAACACTGATACAGGCCATATGGGAAGTGTCAAAAATTCCTGCGGACCTAAGTACGGCAAGGTGTTCGTTTTTTACGCCGGTGTCATACCAGAGCGGCATGTCAAATCCGCCGAAATCGGCCATATTGGCCCCAGCATTCCTGTGCCATTCATTTAATGGCGTTGTTTTAAGACTATCGTTCATGACAGCCCCCTTTAACTTAATGGTGGTTAAAATTTTTAACCGCAGGTTAAAGTCTTTTAACCGGGTTAAAAAATATAGGGAACTTTCAGGTTATAGGATTTGTAGACCACAAATGTTTCAACAGAGCTGACTCCAACAACCTTGGAGATTTCTTCGGTATAGAACTCAAGCAGGCCAAAGCCTTTCTTGAACAGGACCAACACAACCAGATCATACCGTCCCGTAACTACTGATACCGAAATAACCCCTCTAAGCTTACTGATTTCTTTGCCTTTATCCACCAGATTCATTTCGGCAAGTTTGATTCCGATGATGACTGTCCGGTGGCCCGGAAGCTTGGCCGGATCAACCAGCCCGCAGATATCAAGAACCCCTTCCTCCTGCAGCCTGTTTACTCTGGACCGTACTGTATTCTCTGTGATGGCAAGCTTATCGGCAATCTTCTTAAAGGATCGTTTCCCCTCTTTTAATTCCCTGATAATATCTATATTGGTTTGATCGATCTTCATTATACCTCTTTTTGCGCAAAAAAGATTTTGGAAATAACAAATTTAATTAAACTATATTGATAATTACCTCACGATAGCGGTAAAGTCAAATAATTTTTTAAAAAGTTTTGGAATATTGAATTTTTCTTTGGAAAAACTGATGAAAATCATATATAATCCATTTTTAATATCGTAATAGTTCAGTATTGCAAAGAACGAAAACCAGAAATTATAAGGGGGGAGGAACTCATGGCGACAAAATTAACCATCATCGGCGGCGGTCCCGGGGGCTATATTGCGGCTTTAAAAGGGGCAACACTGGGAGCTCAGGTCACCCTGGTGGAAAAAGAAAACCTTGGCGGCACCTGTTTGAACTGGGGGTGTATCCCTTCCAAGATAATGAAAAATTCAGCCGACCTCCTATTAAAATGTATGAAAGCTGGCAAGATGGGGATAAATATCAAAGGAGAGATCACCCCGGATATCACTACCCTCATGGACCGGAAAGAAAAAATTCTGGCCGACCAGAGAAAGGGCATTGCCGGCCTCATGGAAAAAAACGGCATCCAGGTTGTCTTTGGTAAGGCTCAAATCCAGTCTCCGGGCAATGTTATTGTCATCTCCCGGGACGGGAAAGAGACCCAGGTTGCCTATGACAAACTTATCATTGCCACGGGTACCAAACCCATGAATGTGCCGGATTTTCCCTTTGATCATGAAGCGGTTCTATCCTCCAATGATATTCTTATGCTGAACAGGATTCCAGAATCCATGACTATTGTGGGCGGCGGGGTCATCGGGTGCGAGTTTGCCTTTATCTTTTCAGCCCTGGGTTGTGATGTAACCGTTGTTGAGGCCATGTCACGCCTTCTTCCCCTGCCGTCAGTGGACGAATCCTGCTCCAAGATCCTGCTCAGGGAAATGAAAAAACGTAAAATAAAGGTATTCTGCGACACCGTGGTTACCCGGGCAGACAAAAAAGAAAACGGGGTTGAGATCTCACTGGCGGTCAGCCCTTTCACGGACAATCCCAAACCCAAAAAACTGAAGACCGATAAAATTGATTCAAAAATCATGGCCGTATGCATCGGCAGAACCGCCTTGTCCACAGATCTTGGTCTGGATACCGTGGGCCTGGAAACACAAAGGGGCGGATGGATCCCGGCCAATGAACATATGGAAACCCCGGTGGAAAATATCTATGCCATCGGCGATATTTTGGGGCCGTCCAAGGTCATGCTGGCCCATGTCGCCTCCCACGAGGGGCTGGTGGCTGCGGAAAACGCCATGAAAGGGGGAGGGGAGACCAAGGCTGTCATGTCCTATGATGTGATACCCGGCGCCATATTCACCATGCCGGAAATCGGAACAGTGGGGTTAAGTGAGGTAGGTGCAAAAGAAAAAGGATATGAGGTTGAAACCGCCACCGTGAATTTCAGAGTATTGGGCAAGGCCCAGGCCATTGATGAAATAGCTGGTGAAGCCAAGATGATCATAGAGGCATCCACAAGAAAGGTGCTTGGGGTCCATCTTACCGGCCCCCATGCCACTGATCTTGTTGCCGAAGCCACCCTGGCCATTGAAAAAGGACTCACCGCAGATGAGGTGGCCCATACCATTCATGCCCATCCTACATTGGCGGAAATCATGGGAGAGGTGGCCTCTAAGGCTTCTGGTATGCCCCTCCACGGATAAACGCAATTTCCTGGGATCTCCGGCGGGACCTCTTCAGAGGTCCAACCGGAGATCCCCACTTTCAAACCTGGCAAAATTATAGTAAATAATCAGGTTATGTATACCTATATTAATTCGATTTTGTCCCGGCTTCTAAAAATCCAAGGCTCATGGGCTTTACTGGCTGCAGCAGTATTCTTATTTGCGGCAGAGATCACCCATGGCGCTGACAACCCTGCCTCCCACAAAACCAAGGATGTAAAACTCCCTCCTCTGAAGATTGCCGCCAGCATCGACAACACACCCTTCCATTTTGCCGATGAAAAGGGGAAGGCCGTGGGCATGTTTATAGATCTCTGGCGGCTCTGGTCTGAGAAAACCGGCCGGGAAATCCAATTCATACCCCTTCCCTGGGCCCAGAGTCTGGACATGGTCAAAACCGGCAGGGCCGACATCCATGCGGGATGTTTTTTCTCCCCCCAGCGGGACGAATATCTTGATTATGCCGATGAACTCAGGGACTGCGAGACCCATTTTTTCTTCCACGATTCCATATACGGCCTCAATACTCTGACTGATCTCAAAGGGTTTGAGATCGGAGTCCTGGATAAAGACTATGGCGCAGAATTTGTCCGAAGACAGATGCCCGAAGCTGCATTAAAAATTTACAACAGCCATCAGGCCCTGTTCTATGGGGTTGAAGCGGGAGACATCAAGGTATTTATCTGCGATACCCCCACAGCCCTCTATTTCCTGGCCCGAAACAAGCTGATTTCAAGATTCCGCTACCATCCCTCCAGGCCGCTTTACCGGAAACCTTTTTTTGCCGCGGTCAGGCAGGGCAACACCCCCTTGATCAGTCTCATCAACCAGGGGCTTTCTGCCATCACCCGGGAAGAGCGGATTGCCGTTGAACGCAAATGGATGGGTAAGGCCCCTGCCCAGCCAAAGGATCAATTAATTATCGGGGTGGACCAGTCCTTTCCCCCTTTCAGCATGCGCTCTGCCAAAGGCGAACCTTCAGGCTTTCTGGTGGATTATTGGCAGGTCTGGTCCAAAAAAACAGGCCGCAATGCGGTGATCCGCCTATATGACCGGAAAGAGGCGGTGAACGCTTTAAAGGACGGTATTATTGATATCCTGTCCACTGTTCCGGCCAGGGAAGATATCCTGGATTGGGCCGGAGAATCAGCCCCGTTTTACCGGCTTGACTGGTATCTATACCGTCCAAAACCCCAGGGCGGCCCGACCGTATTCAAACTGCCACCAGACAATCCGCCGGGCAATTTGTTGAAGGAGATAAAACTTGGGGCAATCAGAGAGTCCCGGGTAGCAGAATGGCTGGCAAAAAGAATGCCCATGCCTGAAATCACACTATTTGATACAACCGGTCAAATCATCCTTGCCGCAGAACAAAAACAGATAGACGGCTTTCTGGCTACCCCCCAGGAAATGGCCGTCTTGCCAGGGCAGATGGGGGTTGCCGGAAATTTTGCCCAAAGCCTTACCCCTGTATTCCAGACCAAGATAAAGCCGGGCATAAGAAATTACAATCCTGGCCTGATTCAGATTATAGACGCTGGATTCAAACGAATTTCCCAATCTGAGAAAGCCGGGATTGAGGCCAAATGGATTTCAGATCCTAAATTAAGGATCTATGGAACAGGCAGCCCCGGCATCCAGTTGTCCGATGCAGAAGAAGAATGGCTCACTTCCCATAAATTATCCGGCGTCCCTATCAGACTTGGCGTAAATCCATCACGGCCTCCCCTCGAGTTCTTGGAGGAAGATAACACATACCAAGGCATGGTTTCGGATGTGGTGGCCGTATTAGAAAAACGCATGGGTATCACCTTTGAACTGGTGCCGCACACCGGGACCCAAAAGGTGGATGTAATGCCCGCCGCCTTTTCATTTGAGGCTGAGACAAAGGATATGGTCTATACCCGGCCGTATATGAGTTTCCCACAGGTGATCATTACCCGGACCCAGTCCCCGTTGATCACTGGGCTGATGGATATGGCCGGAAAAAAACTGGCCTGTATCAAATCAGATCCAGCCTTTAGCCAGATCAAACAAAAATGGCCTGATATTAAAACATTATCGGTGATTTCCGTCAGAGAAGGCCTGAATATGGTACTCCAGGGCAGGGCAGACGGATACCTGGGTAATCTGGCCCTGGCCGGATACCAGATCCAGGCCAATAATTTCACCCAGCTGAAGGTGGCAGCGGCGGCTGCCATGGAGAACAGCGACCTGGTCTTTGCGGTACAAAAAAACCACCCCGAACTTTTATCAATTTTGAACAAGGGCCTTGATACCATTACCGCAAGGGAGCTGGATCAGGTTCGTCAGAAATGGTTTACGGTCCGGTTTGATCAGGGCTCGGACCTGGCCTTTGTGAGGACCATGGCCAGGCGAATTGCCTTTGGGGTGCTCTTAGTGTTCTGCCTGGTCCTGTTCTGGAACCGGATGATCCGTCGGAGGGAAGAGCGGTTCAAATGCCTCACCGAGCATGGCACCGATATTATCCAGGCATTTTCAGCCGACGGTCGGTTGGTTTATGTCAGCCCCTCCCACACCAGCATGCTGGGCTATCCCATGAAACAGATAAAAAACACCTCAGTATTTGATCTCATTCACCCCGAAGATGTGGCCGGGTTCAGGCAAATGCTGGATAGACTTAAGAATACCGGAAGTACTGCCACCCAGGTATATCGGATCAGCCACTTTAACGGGCAGTACATATTTTTTGAATCCCATTGCATGGATCTCTTGGAGAACAAAGCTATCAAGGCCTTTGTTATAAACGGCCGGGATATTACAGAGGCCCTGAAAACCAGAAAAGAAATCGAAACGGCCCGGGAATCTGCGGAAGCTGCCAACAGGAAAAAATCCGATTTTCTGGCCGGGCTCAGCCATGAGATCAGAACCCCTTTAAACGCCATTCTAGGCATGACGGAAATGACCTTGAAAACCCGGCTGGACCCTTCCCAGGATCAAAATCTCAATGCAGTTCTCTCTGCAGCCAGGCACTTAAAAGCCGTAATCTCTGATATTCTGGACTTTTCAACAATTGAAGCCGGTAAAATGAAGGTATTCCAGAAAAACTTTCGCATGGACACCCTTCTTGAAAACATCGCCCATATCTGGCAGGCGGAAGCCGGGGCCAAAGGACTTGGGTTCACCCTTAAAAATGATACCAGAATCCCTGCCGGAGTCAGGTCTGATCCGGTCCGTCTAAACCAGATCCTGACCAATTTATTATCCAATGCCGTAAAATTCACCCCTAAAGGCAGAATCACCCTTTCCGTTGATATTGTAGAACCACCGGCTTACAAGGCACCTGCTTCGGCCAGCCTGGTCCCGGAACCCTATCCCTTTGATGCCGATCCCAAGAGCGGGGAAAAAAGAGTATTGCACGTCTCCTTTAAGGTAAAGGATACCGGCATTGGAATCCACAAAGACCATCTGAAAAAAATATTCAGACGCTTTACCCAGGCCCAGGGGTCCATTACCCGGGAATACGGGGGGACCGGCCTGGGTCTTTCCCTGTGCCGGGAAATGGCAGTCATGCTGGGCGGAAACATCGTCGTTGAAAGCCAACCCGGGGAAGGAAGCAGCTTTACTCTGACCCTGCCCCTGGTTATCCTGCCCTATCCTGTGGAAGAACCGGATGGGGAACCGGATTTATCTTTAATATCGGCCTCGGGCATGACCCTGCTCTTGACAGAAGATGACCCTGTGAACCAGGCCGTTTTCAAGGAAATGACAGCGCCACTGAAAACCAATGTCATTGTTGCCGGGGACGGAGAACAGGCCATAGAACGGCTTAAATCCAATACGGTTGATATGATTTTTATGGACATAGAAATGCCGCGTATGGACGGACTGACAGCCAGTCGCCATATCCGGGCGGGCCGGGCAGGGGACCGGAATAAGGATATCCCCATTATCGCCATGACCGCCCATGTGCTGGATGAATACCGTTCCAAAACCAAGGCCGCAGGCATGAATGAATTTATTCCCAAACCCATTGAATACAAGGAGCTGCTCCTCATTCTCAACAAATATGCCCCCCAAAACAGACCGGAAGAATCAGAGACGCACGAAAAAGAGCCACCTCTTCCATGTCCGATTGACCGGGATAAGTCACTGGCCGCCCTTGACGGCAATGCACCCCTGCTTGAAAAAATTCACGGTATCTTTATATCCCAAACTCCGGAACTGATAACTGCCCTGGAATCCGCACTTAAATCTGGGAATGCCAAGGAGGTAGCCCTTACCGCCCATACATTGAAAGGGGCCGGCGCCAGGATTTATGCCCAGAGGGCCACCAGTGCCGCCGCCCGCTTAGAAGGACTTGCCCGGGAGACGGATACGGTCACAGGCAACGATGAGATCAGCCAGGCAGCCTGGGAAACTTTTAGGGCTTTTGAAAACCTGATAGATTGGCTGGAAAACAACAGGACTTGAAATGAAATCCATACCCCAAAAAAAGACGCCCATCCTTATTGTCGATGATGATACAGGTTTTTTACTGACCATCAAGGAGATCCTGGTAAGCGCAGGCATGCCCGAACCGGCCCTGGTATCTGACAGCCGGGATGTAATGGACCTGATCAGGAAACACGAATTTCAATTCGTACTCCTTGACCTTTTCATGCCCCATCTTTCCGGCATGGACCTTCTAAAAAAAATCAAAACCGAATCTTTTGATACCGAGTGCGTCATGGCAACGGCCAGCGATGATATTGCCACGGCTGTGAGTGCCATGAAAGAAGGGGCCTATGACTACCTGACCAAACCGGTTGAATATGAAAAGCTGATGATCCTTATCCAAAGGGCCATGGAGCGGTATTGCCTGCGCCGGGGACTCTCCTTGTATGAGCGGAAAAATACCCGGGCAGACCTAGGTGATCCAGAGGCATTTTCAGACATGGTAGCCGTGGACCATGCCATCATCCGAGTGTTGCGCCAGGTTGAAATGGTGGCACCCACAGAATACTCCGTTGTCATAACCGGCGAATCGGGAACAGGAAAAGAGATGCTGGCCAGAAAAATCCATGAATTGAGCAACCGGTCCGACGGCCCGTTTGTGGCCCTGAACATGGGGGCCGTGAGTGAGAGCCTGTTCACCGATGAACTATTCGGTCACGACAAAGGGGCCTATACCGGTGCGGCCAGGGACAGGAAAGGATTTATTGAATCCGCCCGGGGCGGAACCTTATTTCTCGATGAAATAACCGACCTGGATATCACCCTTCAGGCAGGTCTGCTCAGGGTAATCCAGGAAAAAGAATACTACCGGGTAGGCTCCAGCCGGAGCCGGGATATGGACGTCAGGATTCTGGTGGCCACCAACCGGGACATCTTTGAAGAAGTAAAGCAGAACCGGTTCAGAGAGGATCTCTTCCACCGCCTGAACATGTTCCACATCGACATCCCGCCCCTGAGGGAACGGCCCGATGATATCCTACCCCTGGCCCGGCTTTTTCTGGACCAGTTCAGCCGGGAAACCATAAAGGAAATCACGGGCCTGTCGCAGGATTCATCCGCCTTTCTCATGGAACAGGATTATCCCGGTAATATCAGAGAACTAAAAAACCATATTGCATCAGCCGTGCTCAGGGAAACAGGGAGCACATTATCCCTGGCCTCACTGGGAGAAACACCCAAAAGCCAGTCAGCCCCGACCGTTGATGCTTCACTATCCCAAAACCGGGCCCTGTGGCCCCTTGCCCGGGTTGAACAAGACCATATCCTCAAGGTACTGGACCATACCCGGAACAATAGAACCCGAGCCGCTACAATACTGGGAATCGGCCGAAAAACTCTTCTCAGAAAACTGAAGTCCTATGGGGAATCCAAAACTGTATCAAAATGACCCAACCGGGTTATTTTGATACAATTTCCCCTTGGGCCCTGTTTTTGTGCTGTTTTTACAAGTTCCCTCACCACTGTCTCCACAACCCGGGTCAAAATGCCCCGGATTTCCGTCTTCCCTCCAAAGTGTTATTTCAATGCTTTTCAACACAAAACCCATGATAACATATTGAAATAAATACCACTTCTATCATCGTTTTAAAAAAATACAATATTGGCACAATTCATGTAAAGCATTGGAGGTAACTTCGCAAATGAGTCCGGGCCCAGATGCAGGTGTCAGGGAATAAACCGGTTAATACAAACTGTTTTAAAAAGGAGTAGAAATGGAGCTTTTAAACTTAGTGGTGGGAAAAGTAGGCAGTTTTGCCTGGGGTCCCATAATGATTGCTTTGCTGGTGGGTACAGGAATCATCCTTACCCTCATGACCCGGGTGGTTCAGTTCAGAAAATTGATTTATGCATTTCAACTCCTCTTTTCAAAACAGCACAAGGGTGAAGGGGATATTACCCCGTTCCAGGCATTGATGACCTCTTTATCCGCCACCATCGGTACAGGTAATATTGCCGGTGTTGCCACAGCCATTGCAGCCGGTGGCCCGGGTGCGGTATTCTGGATGTGGGTTACCGGTGCATTCGGCGGTGCCGTAAAATTTGCCGAAGCCGTTCTGGCTGTAAAATACAGAATCACCAATGAAAAAGGGGAACAGTCCGGTGGCCCCATGTACTATATCAAACTGGGTATGAAGGAAAAATTTGGCGGCAACTGGGCATGGCTGGGATGGCTCTTTGCCCTGTTTGGTTTTGTGGCCTCCTTTGGTATCGGCAACATGGTTCAGTCCAACTCCGTGGCTTCCGCCATGGCATCCAGTCTAAATATTCCGACATGGATCACCGGCGTTGTCCTGTCCATTGCCGTGGGCGCCGTTATCATCGGCGGTATCAAGAGTATCGCTTCTGTTACGTCTAAAGTTGTGCCCGTTATGGCCATTGCCTACATCGCAGGCAGTCTGGTTGTTCTCTTTGCCAAGGCCGACATGATTCCCGCAGCCTTTAACATGATTTTCTCAAACGCCTTTTCCGGCACAGCAGTCGGTGGCGGTTTCCTGGGTACGGTTGTTCGCTTCGGTGTTGCCCGGGGTGTCTTTTCCAATGAAGCAGGTCTGGGTTCCGCCCCAATCGCCCATGCTGCATCAAAAATTGAAGATCCTGTTGTTCAGGGTATCATCGCATCTTTGGGCTCTTTTATCGACACCCTGATTGTATGTACCATGACCGCTCTGGTTATCCTGGTTTCCGGTCTGGTGACATTCAACGCTGACGGCCTGATGAACATCAGCGGCGGACTTACCGGTGCAGCCCTGACCTCCACGGCCTATAACGATGCCCTGCCGGGCCTGGGCCAGTATATTGTTACCTTTGGTCTGATCTTCTTTGCCTTCTCAACTATTCTGGGCTGGTTCTACTATGGTTCAAAATGTCTGGAATATATTGCAGGTGTAAAAGCGGTTGAATATTACAAATGGATCTGGGCAGGCCTGACATTTGTAGGCGCAACGGTCTCTCTTGACCTGGTATGGAACCTGTCTGACGCTTTCAACGGCCTCATGGCGATTCCCAACCTTATCGCCCTGCTTGCTCTGAGCCCCGTGATTGTGACCCTGCTTAAGGCTTATGAAAGCAAAGAAAAATAATCATTTTTAAGAAATGATATAAAAAATAGAGGCTGCCGGATTCAAAATATAGAATCCGGCAGCCTTTTTTAATGGTCTAAACAAAAATAAGTCTGGCATTCGCCAGATTATCAAGTTCCCATACCATGGGAGGGGTGAAAATATCGCAGACAGGCCGGTCAAAAAGGATTGATAACCTGTGTCCAGATCCCAGAAACCTAATGAAAGGCCAGCCAGGGAAAGGGAAGGAGATCCTGCCCTGAACCCCATGGCAGCCGTTTTGCCTCCCTGCGATGCTATTGGTGCTACTAGCCCCTTTACATCATTTGAAAACCAGGTGAGAATATGACTGGTTGTCAATTCATGGGCGCCTACGAAATAATTACCCTGGCCATCCATATCCTGGGTCGAAACCAGGTCTTTGCCCATGGGAAAAAGACGGTCTATGGTTTTTAAATAGAGGAGGGCCGTCAGTGCCAGCAACGGGATGTCCACCGGGGCGAACCTGTCGTCATACATCAGGTGTTTATGAACCTTATCACAAACGCTTATCATGCGATTGACTCAAACCGTGGTAGACTTTATGTTTTCCTTAAAGAGACTGATGAGAAGCCCTTTAGGGAAACGTCTCCATCTTTTGATAATAGTCAGCAAAGATTTGCACTAATAGAAGTCAGAGATACTGGTATTGGTATCGCCCTATACATAATAGATAAAATATTTGATCCATATTTCACAACAAAAGAAAAAGGAACCTGGCTTGGCTTAGCAACAGTATATGGTATCGTAAAAAAATTTGATGGTGAAATTAGAGTTTTCAGTAAGATTGGAAAAAGTACAAGGTTTAAAATATATTCCCCTCTAATAGGACAAGAAGACGAAATTCAAATTTTTGAGCGTCCTAACAAAGATTTTACCGGAGATGAGAGAATATTAATCGTTGATGATGAGGGAGCAATAGCGAAGTTAGAACAGATAATGCTTGAACGATCTGGCTACAGGGTTACACGAAGAACCAGCAGCATAGATGCATTAGAGAAAATCAAAGAATCGCCGTATCAATTTGATTTGGTTGTGGCTGATATGGTAATGCCTAAATTGAGCGGAGATGCTCAGTATACCAAGGATCAAATTCAAAAAACTTTTCTGCTGAATTAAAAGGTGTGGATGACCCCATGACACTTCGGATTATCGAAAATATTCTTGCCTGAAATTTAATGCCCTTTCCCAAATTCGACTAATTTTTAATCATCTCTTTGTGTACACTGTCTAATTTTTAGACAGTATGCAAGATTCCAATTCTGTTGATCGCCATATCCTTTTTTGTTCAGGTGCGCAAATAAGGTCTTTTCCCACTGGGCACTGCTTTTTTATATAATTTAATACCTCTGGCACGACCTGTGCACTTTTTTTTTGGTGAAACACATGATCATAAAACCTTTGAATAAAGTGAAAAGTCTGGAATTGTTGTGGTTTAAAGATTGTTATTCGGACAGACTCTCCACCTTAATTTTTGCACAATTTTCACGGCCCGCGTTTGCGAAATTGATTCAGGAGTCCCTATATGATTTGTCATTTTCATCCCCAAAATCCAAAAGGAATTGCAATGAAACCATTCATTCTTTCACTTATACTCCTGTTTCTTGGAACCCTTACATTTTCACCTGGCCATTGCTTTGCATCAGATAAAGAACGTCTTTTTGAAATAGAGAACCGCCTCTCCCTGGATATATATCTATCAGATTTGATTCACTATTCTTATTTGTCCAGCCCTTCCATTAAAGCCTCAAAAGAATCATGGCAGATTTTTATAGAGAATTACAGGATCAAAAAAAGCTACCCAGACCCCCAGCTCATGACCACATATTTTCCCAAGCCCATCGAAACACGCCTGGGGCCCCAGGACTGGAACCTGACCCTTTCCCAGGTGATTCCTTTTCCAGGGGCCCTGTCTCAAAAGGGCAAAGTCCTGGAGGCAGATGTCAGGATCTCGAAACTGAAGGTGGATAAGACCATTAAAAGTATCGTCACCGCTGTTTCGTCTTCATTTTACGAATTGGTTTATATCCAGAAAGCCATGGATGTGGCCAGGGCCAACCTGGATCTCAATCAGAAATTAATAAAAATCAGTGAAAATGCCTATGCCCTGGACAAGGCACTTTTTTATGATATCTCCAAGGCCCGGGCACAGGCCGCACAGATTGAATATGACATCATGCTGCTCCAGGAATTTGCCTTCACAGAAAAAACAAAAATCAATACCCTTTTAAACAGACCCCCCAACGAACCATTGGGCCGTGCAGTTGCACTTGTCCCAAAAGAGGTGGCCTATTCATTGGATGAAATTTACGGCATTTCCATGATTCACCAGGAAGATATTCTTATTGCAGATGAAGCGGTTTTAAAATCAGAACAAGCCATTGCGCTTTCAAAATATGAGAATCTGCCCACATTCAAATTCGGCCTTTTTTATGCCGGTATTGGCCAGCCTGATGTTTTGTCTCCCCCAAAGGATGCCGGAGATGATGCCGTGGGGGTACAATTGGGTTTAAACCTTCCCCTTTGGTTTGGTAAGAATCAAAGCCGGACGGCAAAGGCAAGGGCCGTAAAAGAAAAGGCAAAGGCGGATAAAACCGTTGCTGCAAACAGAACCAAAGCCGGCATCAGCAGACTCTGGTTCAAACTTCAAAATTCAAAGCGGTTGATTCAACTTTATGAGCAAGGCCTTCTACCACAGGCCCTTGCTTCGGTTGAAACCGCTGAAACCTGGTTTCGTGAGGGGCAGGGATCCTTTGCTGATTTTTTAGAAATACAGTCAACCGCCTATAATTTTCAATTATCCCTTGAGAGAGCAAAGGCAGATTACAGCAAAACCCTTGTGCAGCTGGAGCAATTGGCAGGTGTGATACTTGATAAAAAAAACGATTCACCCCAGGGGGTAAATAACCAATGAAAAAGATAATGGCCATGATTGGGGTTTTGTTCTTTTTCTCCGCATCGGTTTTATATGCAGATTATAACAGCATGAAAGATGATTTTCACGCCTATACCCCGCCAAAAGATTTTGCCGCAACAAGAAAGCACGATACCCAATCAGAAAAGCTGTTTCAAGCCCTGGACCCTTCAAAATTGGGTCAATTAAAAAAGGATCATGAAGAGAAACTGTCCGGCATAAAAGCCCTTGTTATTGCAATGGGAATAGACGAGTCTGCTTTTGATCGGTTTTTAAAAACCTCTTCGAACCAGAACACCCTGATTAAAGACCTGGTCAAACCTTTGGGCCAAAAGCTGAGCCGAAAAGAACTTATCATCATTGCAGCACTTCGAAATCCGGAAATTCTGGCTGCCCAAAAAAAAGTTATGGCCCAGATTCAGTCCTTTGACCAGGTTATGTACCTTGACAACACCCTGGCTTTGTATGCCTCATTTACCGGGGATCTCGATAACAGGGTCGGTCCTCTAAAAAGAAAAAATTCTATTAAAATGGCCTATCCCTCACCGGGTCTAACAGCGCTTAAGGGCCGTATCATCCAGAATCAGGTGAACATGCTGACTGAAAAAATGAGCATTGTGCAAAAAAAAATTCTCAGGGATGTTGAAAAAGCCTATTGGGATTTTGTTTTCAACGGGCAATCAACACAGATCATCCAAGCGACCATTGCAGCGTTTGAACGTCTTGAGGATGTTGCCACGGCCCTTTATAAAAGCGGGAAAACCAGTTTTCAGGATGTGATCAAAATCAGTATAAAAATAGAGGAACTAAAAGAAGATCTGAATACTTTAAACTCAAAAAAGAAAAACATCGAAATCCGTATCCTTGAATTGTTGAACCTGCCCACAGACACCAGTCTGGGACGGGCTGCCGTGGCCCCATTGCCTCCCAAGGCACCTCAGGCGGAAGACCTATTCCCCATTGCCATGGAACACCGTCAGGAGCTGCGTGCCATCCGGTTCCAAATCAGCAAACTTGAGGCCATGGTTGAGATGGCTGAATCAATGATAGAATCACCGCTTACCCTTGGATTTTCCAATTATGAAAAGGATCTGATCAATACAACAGGGTCAGATGCACCCAAACAAGCCTTTGCCATGAAAAACACTCAACCGGTCAAACCCTTTTACGGGGTTGACAAGCCCTGGCTTGCCCAGACAAGACAAACCCTGTTAAGCCTTTGCCAAACCCTGGTTTCCCGGGAGAATGCAACCAAAAGGATGGTGCGCACAGCCTGGTTTTTCACGGACAAAAATCGACGGGAACTTCATCTGTATCAAAATCGGATCCTGGATCTGGCAAAATCAGCCCTGGATGTATCCACCAGAGAGTATGAAACCGGATCCATTCCTTTTTCCCAGGCCATTGATTCCTATACATACTGGCTGAAAGTAAAACTGACCATTGCTAAAAAACAGGCTGATCTGGGTATTTCTTTTGCAGATCTGGAAAATATCGTGGGCAGGACATTATCAAACACAAGGAAAACACCATGAAAATAAAAAGTATTGGGCTGGTCATCCTCATCACCGCATTGATTTCCTCCACTGCCGTTTTTTATATACTGACCGCCATTGGGCCCAATGGAAAGCATGGTACAGCCGGCGGGACAGCCGAGGGTAGAACTTCCGAGGCCAAAGAAAGAAAAATCATCTATTGGAAGGCCCCCATGGACCCCACCGAAATCTATGAAGAACCTGGAAAAAGCAAGATGGGCATGGACCTTGTCCCGGTATATGAAGATGAAATGTCAGGGGATGATGAAGACAAAGAAAGAAAAATTATCTATTGGAAAGCCCCCATGGATCCCACCGAAATATATGATGCCTCTGGAAAAAGTAAAATGGGCATGGATCTTGTTCCAGTTTACGAGGATGAACTGGTGGGTGGTGTGGATATTATAATAAATCCTGTTGTGGAACAGAACATGGGGCTGAAGGTTGAAGCCGTTGAAAAAGGCCCCTTGAACCATACCGTCAAAACCTATGGTCATGTGACCTTTGACGAAACCAGAACCTGGATCATCAGCCAGAAAGTGTCGGGTTGGATAGAGAAGCTCCATGCAGATTATACCGGGTTTAAGGTTAAAAAAGGGGAGCCCCTTTACGAGATCTACTCACCCTCTCTTCTGGCTTCCCAGGCGGAGTATCTGTCTGCCTATAAAAATTTTCAAAAAAGCCCCAGCAAATTAAATAAAGAACTTTTAGCCTCTGCCAGAAAAAGACTTGAATATTATGATATTGCAGACCAGGAAATTGCCCGTATTGAAAGATCCGGCCAGGTTCAAAAGGCATTGATAGTCAGGTCCCTGTATAATGGCGTGATTACTAAAAAAAACGTGATCCAGGGGGCTTATGTCAAAACCGGTGCCAGCCTCTTTACCATTGCAGATCTATCCACCGTGTGGGTGGAGGCCCATATCTTTGAATATGAACAGAACCTGGTTTATGAAGGCCAGGCAGTTGAAATGACCCTGTCATATAATCCGGACAAGATTCATACCGGCAAAATATCTTATATTTTCCCCTATCTTCAGCCCAAGACCCGGGATGTAATCATTCGTATCGCCTTTGAAAATATAAAGGATGAACTCAAACCCGACATGTTTGCCCAAATCAAAATCAACACCAACACGGATAAAACAGGATTGTTTATCTCTTCCCAGGCCATTATCCATTCCGGAGATAAAAAAATGGTATTCGTGGCAAAGGGAAAGGGCAAATTTACCCCCAGGCAGATCACCACCGGCGCTTTTCTCGATCAGGGTAAGGTCCAGGTTTTAACCGGACTTAGCCAGGGGGAAAATATTGTGGTGTCAGGGCAGTTTTTACTGGATTCCGAATCCAAACTCAAAGAGGCCATTCAAAAAATGATCGAATCCAAATCCGGCCCGGCAAAAGCGGGGAAACCCACAACAAAAGAGGATTCAGGCCATTTTTTTGATGAGATGGATGACACACCCAAGGACGACTTCTTCGACGACATGGAATAGACAATATTAAATACGGGGTATCTGAATATGATCGATAAAACAATAGAGTGGTCCGTAAACAACAAATTCATGGTGGTTCTGGCGACCTTTTTCATCATTGTGGGCGGCATCCTGGCCATGGTCAACACCCCTTTGGATGCCATCCCGGATCTTTCCGATGTCCAGGTGATCATTTACACGGAATACCCTGGACAAGCGCCCCAGGTGGTGGAGGACCAGGTCACCTATCCTTTGACAACAGCCATGCTCAGCGTCCCCTTTGCAAAGGTGGTCCGGGGATATTCCTTTTTCGGATATTCCTTTGTCTATCTGATTTTCGAAGACGGGACCGATATTTACTGGGCAAGATCCAGGGTAATGGAATATTTGAATTTTGTCTCGGGACGGCTGCCGGCCGGGGTCACCCCCAGCCTTGGCCCGGATGCCACAGGTGTGGGCTGGGTCTATCAGTATATTTTAAAAGATACCACTGGAAAAACGGACCTGGCCGAGCTGCGCTCTCTTCAGGACTGGTTTGTGCGCTATGAACTGACAGCGGTCCCAGGAGTCTCTGAAGTAGCCAGCATCGGCGGATTTGTCAAGCAATACCAGGTGGAGGTGGACCCTAACAAACTGCTCTCCTACAATATTCCCATCCAGAAAATTAAAAAAGCCATCCAGCGATCCAATGCCGATGTGGGGGGAAAGCTCATTGAAATGGGAGAGACCGAGTTTATGGTCCGGGGCCTGGGATACATCAAGTCTGTTGAAGATCTTGAACAAATTGCCATCTCCTTTGATTATAAAGGCACCCCCATATTGCTGAAAGATATATCCAATATTCAGATCGGCCCTGAGCTGAGACGAGGTATTCTGGAGTGGAACGGGGAAGGGGAAACCGTGGGCGGGGTGGTGATCATGCGGTATGGAGAAAATGCCCTGGAGGTGATCCAGCGGGTAAAAGACAAGTTAAAGGATCTGGCCAAAGGCCTGCCTGAAGGCGTGGAAATTGTAACCGGATACGATAGGTCCGCCCTGATCGAGCGGGCGGTTGACACCCTGAAAACCAAGCTCACCGAAGAAATGATTGTGGTGGCCATGATCTGTATTATATTTTTGCTCCATTTCAGGTCTGCCTTTGTGGCCATATTTACCCTGCCTGTGGGGATATTGATGTCCTTTATCATCATGTACCCCTTTGACATCAATGCCAACATCATGAGTCTCGGCGGTATTGCCATTGCCATTGGTGTCATGGTGGATGCCTCCATTGTCATGGTGGAAAATGCCCATAAGCACCTGGAACGGGACCGGGGAACGAAAAGCCATACCCAGATCATTATTGACGCATCAAAAGAAGTTGGGCCGGCACTCTTTTTCAGTCTTTTAATCATCACGGTCTCTTTTTTACCCGTATTCAGTCTCATGGAGCAGTCGGGCAGATTGTTCCGCCCCCTGGCCTACACCAAAACCACGGCCATGGCCGCCTCCTCTATTCTGGCCATTACCATAATTCCAGTGCTCATGACCTTTTTTGTCCGTGAGAATCCCATTGACCCTCTTGTGTCCAGGTCCTGGAAAATAAAGATCTGGGTTATAGCCATGGCAGGGCCTCCCATGGCCCTTGTCATTGCAGGTCTTGCCGGGGTTCAACTGCCGGATTCAAGCCTGGTCCTGGCCCTTGGTTTTTCCTTGTTCCTGGGATTATGCCTTTCCCCCCAGAAGATTATCCCAGAAGAAAAAAACCCTTTAAACCGGTTCCTCATTCGTATCTATCGTCCCATGATCAAAACCGTCTTAAAATGGCCCAAAGTCACCATTTTGGTCTCTCTTACCGCCATTGGGGTTACCGGGTATCCCATGACCCGTGTTGGCAGTGAATTTATGCCACCTTTGAATGAGGGGGATTTGCTGTATATGCCCACCACCCTGCCGGGTATCTCCATTACCAAGGCAAAAGAGCTTTTGCAGCAAACCGATAAGATCATTCAACGGTTTCCCGAAGTCAAAAGTACCATGGGTAAGGTCGGCAGGGCTGAAACATCAACGGACCCAGCTCCTTTGTCCATGATCGAAACCGTGATCATGCTTCGACCTGAAGTTGAACATGAAATGCATGATAAAAAACGGTTCTTTTCACCATGGCCCATGTGGCTTAAAAAACCATTGACCTGGGTCTGGCCGGAGCAGGTCGAAGGCAAGATCCTTCATGAATGGCGAAAGAAACCCATTGACTGGTTTTATTCTAACTGGCCCAAGGTCTTTAAAGCGCCTTTCACCTGGATACTGCCCCAGGAAAGGTATATTACCATCCAGGAGCTGGCAGAGGATCTGGAGCAGGCTGTTAAACTTCCAGGGCTGACCAATGCCTGGACCATGCCCATCAAAACCCGAATCGATATGCTCTCCACAGGCATTAAAACACCGGTGGGCATAAAAATCATGGGGCCGGATCTTACCATCCTAGCGGGTTTGGGAGAACAGATAGAAGCCCTGCTCAGAAATAAACCAGGCACCCTTTCGGTTTTTTCCGAGCGGGTCACCGGCGGAAATTACCTTGATTTTACCATCAACCGCAAAGAGATTGCCCGGCACGGACTGCATATCCAGGATGTCCAGGATATCATCAAGACGGCCATCGGCGGGATGAATGTGACCTATACGGTTGAAGGGCTGGAACGGTATCCGGTCAACCTGCGCTACAATAGAAAGTTCAGGGACAATATTGACGAACTCAGAAGAGTGTTTGTTCCCACGCCCTCAGGTGCCCAGGTGCCCCTGACACAATTGGCAGATATTTCCATTAAAAAAGGGCCTGCCGGTATCAAGAGCGAGAACTCTAAACGAAGCGCCTGGGTCTTTGTGGACATCAAAGGCATGGATATCGGGACCTATGTAAAACAGGCCCGGGACCTGGTGGATGCCCGTATTGCCCTTCCTTCGGGATATTCTCTGGTCTGGTCCGGACAGTATGAATATATGGAAAAGGCCAGAAAGACCCTGAACATAATCGTTCCAGCCACCCTGCTGGTTATTTTTATTTTGCTTTTTATTCACTTTAACAATGTTATTGAAGTGTTCATTGTCATGGCCAGCCTGCCGTTTGCTCTTTTGGGCGGGTTCTGGCTCATCTATGTTCTGGGGTACAATATGTCGGTTGCCGTGGGCGTCGGGTTTATTGCCCTGGCTGGCCTTGCCACGGAAACCGGTATTGTCATGCTGGTTTACCTGGATGAGGTGTTTAAAAGAAAAACAAACCAGGACCAGATGAACACGTCCCTGGATTTGCATGCCGCCATTGTTGAAGGTGCCGTGGACAGGGTTCGCCCCAAAATAATGACCGTTGCCACCACATTGATCGGCCTTTTACCGGTGATGTACGGAAGCGGTGCAGGCTCCCAGATCATGAAACGAATTGCAGCACCCATGGTGGGGGGGCTTGTCTCCTCTACCATTATGACATTAATCATCATCCCGGTGATCTACGATTTGTGGAAAAGCCGGGAAATAAACTCTAAAAAAGGAAATTATCCATGAACTCAATTTTGAAACCCATTATTGCAATTATTTTTATTTCACTGCTTTTAACAGGTACCGCTTTGGCCGGTGATGATATGAAAGGCCACGATATGTCTTCCTCAGACAAAGTCGGAGATCTTTTCCATGAATCCATGGTAGACGGGTTTATGCTCTCATATTACCTGATGGATCTGCGGGACCAGAAAGGGGATACCAAAGCCTCTGGTCATTCCGGCCATGCTAAAAAAGACATGGGAAAGCCCCATCACATCATGGTCTATATTATGGATAAAAATCATAAACCGGTCCTTAAAGGAAAGGTGGGGTTCATGATTAAAGATGAAAAGGGGGTCCCCCAGAAAGCCATGGCCATGTACATGAGCCAAGGGTTCGGCATTACAGCGGATATGAAACAAAAGGGCGTATACACCATCACGGCAAAAGCCCTGGTGGGTGATGTCAAACTCATGGACAAATTTACCCACGAAATAAAATAAGGATCGGATCCAAAATTACTTGAACTTTTGTTTTCAAAATCCCCTGTTTTTTAAGGGATTTTGGAAACAATTTAGAGCAAGTTATTTTGTAACGATTCCTAATCATCCACTAAAGGACATGGGCAACTTAACCATTGCACATGTCCTTTTCTTATTTTCCGGGTAAAATTCCATCAAGGGAAAGATGGTATCGTTTCATTTTATTATTCAGTGTGGTTCGGGTGATATTCAGAATCTTAGCCGCTTCTGTTTTATTACCTTTTGTCTGCTTCAAGGTCTCAATAAGAGCCATGCTTTCAATCTGTCCAAGTGATTTGCCACCCATTGACAACTGGTTTGAAAAAGAGGATTCCGGCTGGTATTCTTTCATCACATTTATGGGAAGATCCTTTTCAGAAACATATTGCCCCATGGACAGAATGACGGCCCGTTCAACGGCATTTTCAAGTTCCCTTACATTGCCGGGCCATTGGTATTTGCTCAGGGCATCCATTGCCATGGGGGTGAACCCTTTGAGTTCCTTCCGGTTCTTCTTTGTATATTGTGTTAAAAACTTTTGCGCCAGAAGGGGAACATCACCGGTTCTCTCTCTTAATGGGGGAATCTCAATATTCACGACATTGAGCCGATAAAACAGATCTTCTCTAAAGGTTTTCTTTTTTACCTCTTCGCCCAGATTCCGGTTGGTTGCGGCAATGATACGTACATCTACTGTTATGGATGTGTCGCTGCCCACACTTTGAATTTCTTTTTCCTGGATGGTGCGAAGCAATTTTACCTGCATGGAAAGAGGCATTTCGCCGATTTCATCTAAAAACACGGATCCTTTATCGGCCTGTCGAAACAATCCGTCCCGTTTTTTATCCGCACCGGTGAAGGCCCCTTTCTCGTGACCGAACAATTCCGATTCCAACAGGGTTTCCGTCAAGGCGGCACAATTGACAACCACCATCATCTTTTCTCGGCGATAGCTGGTTTTGTGAATCGCCTTTGCAAATAGTTCTTTGCCCGTGCCGCTCTCCCCTGAGATAAGAATATTGGCATCTGATTTGGCTGTGATCTTTGCTGTCTCCATAACCCGTTCCATGACCCGGCTTGATCCGATGATGTCAGAAAAACTGCTTGCTGATAGAAACGTCTCTTTTAAGGCCAGGTTTTCCATGGACAATTGCAAATGGGTCATGGCCCGGTTTATGATAATTTTAAGTTCTTCGAAATTCAGCGGCTTGGTCAAATAGTCATAGGCCCCAAGTTTCATAGCAGCCACAGCTTTATCCACTGAAGAATATGCTGTCATGATAATAATGGGGATGGAGGGATTGAATTCTTTGATCTGCTCTAATGCCTGTATTCCGTCGACATCAGACATCCTGACGTCCATAAGTATTAAATCATAGGGGTGTTCTCTGGCAGCTTTAACCGCTTGCCCTCCATCGGTGGCTTTTTCCACGATATGATCCAGACTGCCCAATACCGTGTCCAGCATGGTCAGATGTCCCAAATCATCATCAACAATCAAGATGCGTCCCTTCATATGGGAATTTCCTTTTAACCTGTTATGGGTAGATAGATTGAGACCGTTGTACCAGATGCCTTATGGGAACCGGCATGGATAAAGCCCTTATGATTTTCGACTATTTTATGGGCTATGGCCAGGCCCAATCCGGTGCCCGTGTTTTTTGTGGTAAAATAAGGATCAAAAATATGCTTTAAATTTTCAGGAGAAATGCCTTTTCCAGTATCTATAATATCTATAATAAGGTTTTCCCCTTTTTGCTTTGCTTTAATGATCAGTTTGCCTCCCCCGGGCATGGCCTGGATGGCATTGATGTATAAATTCAAAAGAACCTGGGTAAGCCTGTCCAGATCTGCCCTGAGATGTGACAGGTCCGGAGGAATTGATTTGGATATTTCAATGCCTGAAGCCTGTGCTTCGTGGGAAATAATACGGATGGAATGATCAATCAGGTCTTTCACCGCAATCTGCTGTAATTTTAGATCAGAAGGCCTTGCAAATTCAAGGAGTTCCGATATCACACGATTTACACGGTCCACCTCTTCCGCCATAAGATCAGCTGCCTTTCTATTCTCGCTGTTTTTGTCAAAAAGACTGCCAAAATAGGTCACATATCCCTTTATGGAACTGAGAGGATTTCTAATTTCATGGGCAATGCCGGCGGCCAGGTTTCCCACAGTGGCCAATTTTTCAATACGCCGGGATTTAATTTCCAGTTCCCTGATTTCCGTCAGATCCTTGAAAACAAACATAAACCCGATATAATTTCCATCTTCACCATGAATGTCTGTGGCACTAACAGCCACTGGAACCGACTTGCTCTTTTCCGGTAAAAGGCAAATTTCCTTTTCCGCCACGGGCTGCCCTGATTTGATACTGTCATATAAACTCCAGATATTGTCCGGGAGAATCGTTTTTGCGTCCACACCTTTCACGGACAATTTGTCGGTCCCCAGAAGATTCCATGCCACTGTATTGCTGTAAATGATCCGGTACCGGGTATCCATGACCAAAATACCCACGGGCAAATGGGTTACCACTTCAGATGCAAGTTTTTGTGTATCCTGAAGCAGTTTGCGTGAACGGGTATAATTCTGGGCCCAGAAAAGAGAGATGACGCCTGCAAGGCCAAGGGAAAAAATAATGGCAGCCATAACAATATTGTGTTTCAAGTCTTCTCTCATGGCTGTCTCAAAGGGCGCGATGTCCATACCTATAAAAATATAAGGGCGATTTTCAGGATCAAGTATCTTTTTGCTTATTACATTGTCCCCTCCGTCTTTATGTTCAGGTCCGGGATGGTTCAAAACAGGTAAAAAGGTCTTGTATACTTCAAAATAGTTTTCTTTGTTCTGCTGACCCACGATTCTCCATTTGGGCTCATTGACCGGAAAAAGGGTACTTAAAATATTGGGGCTAATAAATCTTTTCCCTATCAAGGGCCTTTTGTTATGGGCCAAAATCATTCCTGAACGATCAACAATTGCGATATAGGAAATATCAGGCTGCCCCGCAGTCTCCTCTATAAGAATCTGTAAATGAATTTCATTGGCAAACACGCCGATTCTGCCAATAATACCCATCAAGCCGGTTCGTGTTCCTGCTTCAAATGAACGGATTAGAGCCGCTCCTTTTTCTTTTAAAAGGGTTCCCATCTGCTCTTTATCCCGATTGTAATTTACAACCCCTAAAAAACTAACAACAATGATAAGAACCAAGCTGGTTCCGATGGTCATCCAAGGAGATATGTGAAATTTGTATCGCATGGGCACCTGATTAAAATTTAGACGATTTTGATGAAAACGTTTAATTATTGAACACATTACATAAATTAACAAGGTGTTTTAAATATAGGAAACGCTATTTTTTGTATGAATCAAACAGCCGGTCATGGCTGTTATGCAAAATTTCAATTAAAAGAGGGACGGTCTGGAAAGATATCCGCCTGGGTGCCGGGTAATAACTAATCTCGTAAAAAATTTATAGGCGTTTGTCCTGGATCGGTGTATGGTGCTCAATAAAATTAAAAATCGGAACTATGGGAAATTAATATGGAAAAAAACTGGAATTTTGATGAGATCATAGACAGAGCTGGAACAGGATCCATGAAATGGGAACCGTCAATTTTAGAGATCAAATTCGGAGAGGGCAGAGACAACCTTCTGCCCCTCTGGGTTGCGGATATGGACTTTTATTGTCCTCCTGTGGTGCAAAAGGCTATGGAAAAACGGCTGGGCCACGGAATTTACGGGTACACCATCCAGGACAGAGGGCATAACAGGGCCTTGATTGATTGGTACGGCCGCCGCCATAACTGGGAAATTCAGGACCAATGGATACTCAACACTCCAGGGGTCGTACCCGGGGTAAACTATCTTGTCCAGCGATTTTCAAAGCCCGGGGATAAGGTGCTTATCCAGACCCCGGTCTATTATCCATTTGCCTCATCCATAGTAGCCAACGGCAGGCTAGTGGCCGATAATCCCCTCAAAATAGTAGAGGGCCGGTATGAAATGGACTTTGAAGACCTGGCAGCCAAGACAGCCGATCCCAGGCTGAAACTGGCAATTCTCTGCTCCCCTCACAATCCGGTGGGCCGGGTATGGACCAGGGAAGAGTTGGAAAAATTCGGGAATATCTGCCTTGAAAATAATGTCATGGTCTTTGCCGATGAAATCCATTGCGACCTCATCATGCCCGGGTACAGCCATACCAGTTTCCAGTCCATATCCGAAGAATTTGCCCAAAATTCCATTGCTGCCAATGCCGTCTCCAAGACCTTTAACCTTGCCGGACTTTCCCATTCCAGCCTGGTGGTGCCCAATGAGGTGCTACGGAATGACATGGGGATTTACTTTGAAACCCTGGGGCTGAATCCCAGAGGCGGTTCAAATCTTTTCGGGGCTGTTGCAGCCCAGGCGGCCTATGAAGAAGGTGAGCCCTGGCTTGAGGATCTAATCCGCTACCTCAACGAAAATTATATTTATTTAAAAAACAGGCTTGAAACAGAACTGTCTGGGGTAAAGGTATTCGATCTGGAGGCCACCTATCTGCCCTGGATGGATTTCCGGTCCCTGGGATTGGCGCCGGAAAAAATCATCGAAAGAGTAGAGCAGGGCGCCGGCTTAGGCCTGGACCACGGAGACTGGTTCGGAGAAAACGGAGCCGGGTTTGAACGGATCAATATTGCCTGTCCAAGGGGAATTCTGGAGAAGGCGGTGGATGGATTGATCCAGGCGTTTAAGTCCTAGGTGGGAGCAAAGAAAATAAAAAGCGAGAAAAGTTAGGTGCTTTTCTCGCTCTAAAAAAATCATGCCCCGAGGTAGGCTTTTTTCACCTCAGGGTTGGTTAGCAGGTCGTCGGCCGGACCTTCCAGGACCAGGGACCCATTCTCAATGACATAGCCTCGCTGGGCGAATTTCAGTGCCAGCCTGGCATTTTGCTCTACCAGGAGAATGGTGGTGCCGGTCTTATTAATCTCTTTGAGGGCCTCAAACATGTCCAGCATGAGAAGTGGGGCCAGACCCATGGAGGGTTCGTCAAGGAGCATGATCTTCCGTCCCGACATATAGGCACGCCCCACGGCCAGCATCTGTTGCTCCCCACCGGACAGGGTCCCGGCCAGCTGATCCTTTCTCTCTTCAAGCCGAGTGAAAAGATCAAACACCCATTTCAAATCTTTGGTGATCTGATCCCTGTCTTTTCTGGCAAAGCAGGCCAGGGTAAGGTTTTCGGTGACGGTCAGGTTACCGAAAATCCTTCGGCCTTCAGGCACATGGGAGATCCCCAGTTTCGAAACCACCTTATCGGCACTGTATTTAAGAATATTTTCACCTTCAAATTCCAGGACCGATCCGTTTTCTGCCGGGATCATCCGTGAAATGGCCCTCAGGGTCGTGCTTTTCCCGGCCCCGTTGGCCCCGATGATGGTGAGAATTTCACCGGGTTCAACCGTAAAGCTGATGCCGTGGAGGGCCTTGATATTGCCGTAGGATACTTTGAGATTTTCTATTTTCAGCTGCATCAGGTCAGATCCTCCTTACCCAGATAGGCTTCAATAACTTGGGGATTGTTCTGAATCTCTTCCGGAGGGCCTTCGGCAATAACCTCGCCGAAAACCAGGGTCTGGATATGCCGACAAAGTTCCATGACAAACTTCATCCGGTGTTCAATGAGGAAGATAGCCACCTTAAAGTCCTGGTGGACCTGGCGGATGATCTTTATCATCTGGACCAGCTCGTCCGGGGTCATCCCGGCAGTGGGTTCATCCAGAAAGAGAACCTTGGGGTTGGTGGCCATGGCCCTTGCCATTTCCACCCGGCGCTGGGCCCCGTACGGCAGATTGGTGACCAATTGGTCTGCATGCTGTTTGATATCAAATAGTTCCAGAAGCCTATATGAATTTTCCTCGGCCCGGGCCTCCTGCCGCCGGCAGGCCGGTGTATTGAAGAAAGCACCGAACAGTCCATAAGTGAGCTGGGAATAATGGGCCATCTTAATGTGGTCCAGGACACTCATGTGCCGCCAGAGGGCCAGGTTCTGAAAGGTCCGGCCAAGGCCCTTGGCTGCGATTTCATTGGTTTCAAGTCCCTTGATATTTGCGTTTTCCAGGCAAATTTCGCCTTCAGTAGGGGTGTAGACTCCGGTGATGAGGTTGAATATGGTAGTTTTTCCGGCGCCGTTGGGGCCGATGAGCCCGGTGATCTGCCCCGGGGCAATGTCCAGATTGTAATTATGAACCGCCCTGAGCCCGCCGAAATAATGGGTCATTTTTTTAACCCTGAGCAATGAAGTCATTATCAGGCTCCTTTTTTAAATTTTGCCCGAAGCAGTTTTTTCGCATTGATTTCTTTAAATGAGATCAGGCCGTAGGGTCTGAAAATCATGACAAAGATCAGAATCAGGGGGATAATGATCCACTTGAACAGCTCCAGGGGCCTTAGGGCCTCGCCCAGAATATTGATGGACACCGCCCCCACAATGGAACCCACAATGGAATTGAGGCCGCCGAAATAGACCATGGCCAGAATTTCGGCAAGCCGGTTGATGCTGAACATGCCCGGATTGATATAGGCCAGAACATGGGCAAATAGCCCCCCGGCAATACCGGCCCAGAAGGCCCCGAACATGAAAGCGGTCATCTTTGTTTTCCGGGTCTTGATGGTCATGGATTCAGATGCGGCCTCGTCATCCCTCACCGTGTTCAGGGCCTTTCCCAGGATTGAAGAGACAAAGTTGTGGATGATCCAGATGCAGAGCATGGTCCAGATAAAGATCACATGAAGAGGGGCAAAGTCGGGCTGCCCGCCCATTCCCCTTGCCCCGCCGATGATGTGGAGATTTTCCACGGCAGACTTGACAATAAACATGAAAGCAAGAGAGATGATAGCAAGATAATCCCCCCGGGTTCTGAAGGAGGGGATGGCCACGGCCAGGGAGCCTATGGCAGCTGCAGCACCGCCTGCAATCAGGGCCAGGGGAAAAAGCCAGGGGCCGTATTCCGGGGGCAGCAGGGCGGCACCGAAAATCTTGTCGTTGGTAAACAGGACCAGAGTGATGATGGAGGAAACATAGGCGCCCAGGGCCATGAATCCGGGGTGGGAGCAGGAGAACTCACCCTGGTATCCATTGATCACATTGATGCTCACTGTGAGGATGATGGAGATCATTGTCAGCTTGATGATCAGGACCCGGTAATCATTGATCCCTGCCCAGAGGTGTAAAATCCCGTAAAACAGGACCAGGTGAATGATTACGGACAGGGCCAGGGGCAGTTTTTCCAGCAGGGCGGCCAGAAAATTGGTCAGACCCGTGGAGAGTTTGGCCACGATGAGGACCGGCAGCACATATACGGCAAGGTCGTATGCCACGGCCCCTGGGATCATCATGGGTTCTTTAAGCATGATAAGGGTTCCGAAAAGCACAGGAATTTTAGGCAAACCGAGGTAATAGGAAATATAATCATACCCCCAGTAATACTCCATGAGAACCGCCGTAATACTGCCCAGCATCCAGCCCAGCATAGGTACGGTGGAAAACAGTGATTTGAATTTTCTTGCTAGTTCCATTTGAAATCCCTAATTTGAAATTATAGCCTCAGTTTAGTGCTGTGCTCCATACCGAAAAATCCCCTGGGCCTGAAGGTCAGGATGAGGAGGATAATGGAATAGGCAATAAGATCCCTGAGGGTGGACGGAAAGACGGTGGCCACGAATATTTCAATAAAGCCCAGAAGATAGCCGGCCATGGCGGCCCCTTTTATGGAACCGCGGCCACCAAGGATGGCGGCCACAAAGGCTTTCCATCCGATGATTACCCCCATATAGGGATCAAGGATGGGATAGGCCTGTCCGTATAGAATACCGGCCACCGAAGCCAGGCCTGCGCCCACGGCAAAGGTCAGGGGTGCGATAATATTGATGGAGACCCCCATGAGGGGGACGGCAAGAAAATCGTAAGACATGGCCCGCATGGCCATCCCCCATTTGGTTTTCTGGATGAATCCGTGCAGGCCCAGCATTAAGAGAAGAGAAATTATGATGATCATCACCTTAACATTGGTGATGTAAACCCCGCCGATGTTTATAGGTCACCGATTCCATAAGCGGGGGAAAGCTCAACCGTTTTGCCCCGAGCAGGATGAGAATGCCGGTTTCAAATATGATGCCGATCATCAACCCGGTGATGGCGGCGGATGCCCTTGGGGCCTGACGCAGAGGCCTGTAACCGGCCACTTCCACAAACACCCCGACCCAGGATGCCAGGAACATGGTCACCACCACCGTGGATATGAAAATCAGGGGCGCAGGCAGCAGCCCTGCAAATACGGCCAGGAACAGGGTGGCAATACCGAATCCGATATAGGTGCCCACCATGAAGATATCGCCGTGGGCAAAGTTAAAGAGCATGAGTACCCCGTATACCATGGAATACCCGATTGAGATGACCGCATAAAAACTGCCCCTTTGTGCGGCATTGATCAGGTTTTGCACGATATACTGGATCAATTCAGTCAAGGATTCCATTCATTGACTCCTTAAAAGCAAGTAACGCCGGGTAAAGTGAGAAAGGTATAAAGACTGCTGCTCCCAGGTTTGCTTTTGGGTGCAGCAGTCTTTTATAGGTCAGGCAATAGCTGCCATTAAGGACAGCTGGATTTATAGAATTCGTATTCACCCTTATCGTTGATCCTGACGATTACGGCACATTTTATTGGATCACCTTCTTCAGTAAAGGTCATATTGCCCGTGATGCCGGCAAAGTGTTACCCTTGCCCTGTAATTTTGGAAAGACTATTTTACGGGGGGACTGACGTCGAATTCACTCATTTTATACAATAGTGTCTTGTAACTTATTTTGAGAATTTTAGACGCTCTTGATCGGTTCCAGCCCACTTTTTCAAGCACAAAGGTGATCACTTCTTTTTCCACCTTGTCAGAGGCCAGTTTCTTGATTTTCTTCAGGGAAATATCCTCAAATAATTTTTCGGAACTGGTGGACAGATCCACGAACTCTGAAATAATTTTTAACCGATCATTGTTGACCTCACTGTGAAACTGATTGAGCGATGAAGAAGGCGCCTGGGCCTGGGTGACATGCAGGGTATCATGGGTAGAGTCACGGGGGAGTTCCTCAAAAATTTTATCCCATGAATTGAGGACCATCTGCTTTTTAATACAGTTCTGAAGTTGACGGACATTACCGGGCCAGGGATATGCACAGAGCCGTGTCATGGTTTGGGAATCGGGCTTGGTGCCGTTGTTGTTTGGATATTCGGTTTTATACATCCGGTAATAATATTCGATAAGGGCCGGAATATCTTCACTCCGTTCACGCAAGGGAGGAATGTCAATCTTAATGATATTTAAACGATAAAAAAGATCTTCCCTGAACGTCTTATTTCTCATGCTTTCTTCAAGGTTATGATTGGTTGCCGCAATCACCCATACATCTGTTTTAAAGTCTTCGTCAGATCCAAGGGGAGAAAATTCTCCGCTCTGGAGGACATGGAGCATTTTGGACTGAAGAGCCAGGGGCATATCGCCTATTTCATCCAGAAAAAGTACCCCTTTGTCTGCTGTGAGAAATTTACCCGGACGTTTTTTATGGGCACCGGTAAAAGCCCCTTTTTCATAGCCGTAAAGCTCTGATTCCAAAAGTGTTTCAGGCAGGGCCGCACAATTTATTTTTACAAAATTCTTGTTCGCCCTGGAAGATTCCCTGTACAGGCTTTGGGCAACCACTTCTTTTCCCACACCTGTTTCGCCCGTAATCAATACGTTAAGACAGGTATTGGCAACATGGTTGATCAATTCCTTGATCTTTAACATAGACTTACTGACACCGATAAGGGGAGTACTCATAAGCGTGTTTTACTCTCTTAGGTTATTCGTTTTACTGGCCGAGGAGTTCTGAAACTTTCTCTTCAATTTTAAACAGATCAATGGGCTTAAACAGGACAAGGTCTGCCTGGGCCTCCGAGGCCAGTGCCCCGGGTTGATCTCCGTATCCAGTCATTGCAATGATCCTGAGGTCCGGGAATTCTTTTTTGACTATGGAAATCAGGCCGACTCCGCTGATATTGGGCATAACAAGATCCGTGATCAGGCAATCAAAAAAATCAGGTTTATCCCTCAGAATCTTAAGGGCAGCAAATCCGTCCACTGCTGTTTTGACTTCATATCCTAATGAATTGAAAAATTCATAGAAAGTAGACAAAATATCTTCATTATCGTCCACGATTAAAAGTCGTTTGGGAGCTGCCATATCTGCCTCGTAATTAATGGTGTGGAATTTTTTACCTAACAGTCCATATAATAGTTTGTACGATACTTGCAAGTAAAAAATGAAAATTTTGCGAAATATTCGTCGGCTTAATGGACTATTTTAAATACGAAACAACGATATAGGTTAAAAACAGGCAAATCAACAAAATGCCGCCCTTTTTACCGACGCCCTTATATACATAGGCAATCCCTGCCAGAACCAGTCCGATAAAAATCATAAAAGGAAATTCAAACCAATGCAGTCCAGCTTCAACCGGCATGGGATTGTACAGTCCGACCACCCCCATGACCAGACAGATATTGAAAAGATTGGAGCCCACCACATTACCCACGGAAATATCGCTTTCTCCCCTGGCTGCCGCCACCACAGAGGTGGCCAGCTCCGGCAGGGATGTCCCAAGCGCCACCACCGAGATACCGATAAAAGTCTGGGAAAGGCCGATGACCTGGGCCATTTCTATGGCTTCTTTGACCACAAAATTGGCGCCGAATGCCAGCATGACAATACCCACTGCAATATAAGCGATATTTTTAAGAATCTTACCCAGGGTTCTGGAGTTGGCTTGGGTTCTGTTGTCAGACTTGTCACTGGCAGTGAGCAGCCCGTATGCAAGGAAAATAATGAGCCCGCTGATCAGAATGATACCGTCGGCACGGTTAATATCACCGTCCATACACAACACCCAGAATATGAAAGAAATTAAAATCATATAAGGAATTTCTATTCGAACTACCTGTTTTTTAATCGCAACTGGCCGTATCAGAGCAGAAGCCCCCAGCACCAGAGCAATATTGATTACATTGGATCCAAGAATATTCCCAAGGGAAATACCTCCGGAGCCTTTTACCGCGGCCACAAGGCTGACCAGAAGTTCCGGAGCGGACGTGGCAAGGGATACAATGGTCAGCCCGACAATCACTGGGCGGACAGCAAACATGATGGCCGTGGAGGCGGCACCTTCCACCAGGATGGAAGATCCGAAATAGAGCAGGGCAAGTCCTGCAATCAGAATAAGTATATCTATTAACACGATTCTCTTTTTAAATTCGGGGTTTGTGGGTTTCGGTTTGTAAAAAATTACAATTTAGCCGCACCAAAGGGTTAAGTTTCTTGCCTTAATTTAAAATACATATTATAAAGGCCACTTACCTTACTCAAAGGCATGAATCATATAGCAGTATCAGCTATTTGGCAATTGATAATTTAATGAAATATGACTAATAAAGACAGGGGAAGCATGAATGAAAAAATCAATTATTAGAGGTACAGGTAAATATGTCCCGCCCCATATAGTGACCAATGATGACCTCACCGAATTTATGGATACCTCGGATGAGTGGATCAGACAGCGGACAGGTATCCGGCAACGGCATTGGATTTCCGAAGAAGATCCCTGCGGCTCCTCTGACTTGGGAACAAAAGCCGCCCAGATGGCTCTTGACAATGCAGGCTGGACAGCCCAGGATCTTGATTTTATCATTTTTGCCACCTTGAGCCCGGACATCATGTTCCCCGGGGGCGGTTGCCTGGTTGCCAGGAATCTGGGCCTGAATTCTACTCCGGCCCTGGATATCCGCCAGCAGTGCACCGGTTTCCTCTACGGATTTGCAACTGCCGATGCCTATATTAAAGCCGGCCTGGCCTCAAAAATCCTGCTGGTGGGTGCGGAAGTCCACTCCTCGGGCCTGGATAAAACAACCAGAGGCCGTGATGTCACCGTAATTTTCGGAGACGGTGCGGCTGCCATATGCATTGAAGCCGATGATACCCAAGAGAATGTCGGTCTTATTGCATCCTCCCTCCATGCCGACGGTAACTATGCAGAGGCGCTGAAAACAGAACTGCCGGCGTCAAACCTATTCAAACGGATGCCCGATGATGTTCCCCTGGATGACCCCAGGTATTTTCCGGTCATGGACGGTCCTGCCATATTTAAAAAAGCGGTGCGCATGCTTCCCAAGGTAACCCAGGAAGTATTGCAAAAGGCGGGTATGGGTCTCAATGATGTTGATCTGGTTATCCCCCACCAGGCAAACAAACGGATCAACCAGGCCTACGGCCAGTTTTTAAAACTGCCGGAAGACAAAATTTTCCACAATATCCAGAAGTACGGAAATACCACGGCAGCCAGTATTCCCCTGGCTCTGCACGAGGCTGTGGAAGAGGGCAGAACCGGAAAACCCGGTGATGTGGTTCTCTTTGTGGGCCTGGGTGCTGGCCTGACCTGGGGTGCCTCTCTTTACAAATTCCCTGACGCCTGATCACGCGCACTCTATCAGCCGCAGCAGATTATTAATCTGCTGCGGCTGAATTCGTTTTAATCATCCTTGAATAAGAGATTCAGATAAAACTGCTCGGCACTGCCCATGTGGCTGAAATCGTATTTTCCGTCCCGATTTTTGGCTGCGATTTCCTCTCTCATATCTCCAGCCATGATTTTACCCAGTTCCACTCCAAACTGATCAAAGGGGTTGATCCCCAGAATAAATCCCTCTAAAACGGTTCGGGCTTCAAAAAAGGACAGAATCATACCGATACTTTCAGGCTCAAGGTTGGAGACCGTGATGATGGACGAGGGCCGGTTGCCCTCAAATTTCTGTGCCGGATTATCGTGTCCCTGTCCTGTGGCAAGTGCTCGGGCCTGGGCCAGGAGATTAGACCATAGTTCCTGGTGGTTGGTCACCCCTTTGGACAGAGCCTGGCGGCCTGAATATCCCGGGGTGATCACCCCGATGAAATCGATGGGAAATGCCGGACCCTGGTGAGCCAGTTGAAAAAAGGAATGCTGGGCATTGGTGCCCGGTTCGCCGAAAATGATAGCTCCGGCCGGCCGGGTGAGAAAATGCCCGTCCGGGGACACGGATTTGCCCATGCTTTCCATGTATAATTGCTGGACATGGGGAGCCAGTTTGGACAACCGTGATGCGTAGGGGATAACGGCCTGGGCCGGATAGTTCAGATAAATGGTATTCCAAACGGAAATCAACGCCGCAGTCAGGGGAATATTTTCCCGGGGTTCGGCGGTCAGAACATGTTCATCCATTGCCCTGCAGCCACCAAGAAACCGTTTGAATATGTCATGGCCAAAGGCAAGGCTCAAGGGCAGGCCGCCCACGGCAGAGGAAACAGAATAGCGCCCCCCGATGAAATCAAAGATGTGAAAGGCAGCCAGTACCGGATTATCAGGATTATCTCCTGGACTGCCCTTGGCGGTAACCGTCACCAGGTGATCTTCCGGGCGAATCTCATATCCATGCAAAAAGGTGAGCACCTGATTGAGGTTGGCCATGGTTTCAGTGGTTGTATAGGATTTTGAAATAACAATCCACAGGGTGGTCTTTGGATTTATTTTTTTGATCACCCCTGCAAAATTATCAATATCTACATTGGGAAGAAAATGAAGATCCAGCTTGCTTTCAACGGAGGAGACCATGGCTTCGTGAACGAATTCACATCCAAGATAAGAACCGCCTATGCCCATCACCACGGCATGGCTAAAAGGCCGACCGTTGCCTGCAGTAATCGTCCCTGCGTGCACAGCTTCGGTAAAGGCAATAATGTCATGCTGAACCCCGGCCATTTTCCTTGCCGCATCAACCGCCTCAACTTTTAAGGGGTCTTTTCCAGCCCCCCGAGCTGCCGTATGCAAAGCGGCCCTGTTTTCGGTGAGATTTACCACATCACCCCGGGTCATTTTGGCAAAACGATCAAGGGCATGGGTGGCTTCGGCCAAATCTTGAAGCAGAGCCAATGCCTGACTGTCCATCCGCTGACGGGAAAAATCAAAGAAAAAACCGCCTGATCCAAAAATATCCATGCCAAGGGAAAAGGAATCGAATCGTCCGGGCTGTTTGAGCAAATGCTTTAAATGGCAGTCCGGGACTGAAAAAGATTCGGCTTTTTCAGTCAGCTTCTTATTTATTTTTTCCATGCGGGAAATACCCGGAAGGAGGAGGCCGGGAAGGCTCATTAGCATATCTCCTGTGGCGCCTTGAATAAGGTTGAATCCATCTATGAAGTTATAGAGGAAAAATATCAGAGAATAAAGGACAAATGCCAAATGCCGGAGCTAACGCCAAAAAAACTTGACAAGCAACCATCAAGACTCTTAATACTTAGCCCATGACTCAAAAAATGATAACTCAGCTTATGGAAAAAGGGGTTTATATCCCAAATCCGGAAACCGTGTATATTTCCGGAGATGTGGATATAAATAGGATATCGGGTGAAGGGGTAAGCCTGTTTAACGGAACTAAACTTGCGGGCAAGCGGACATTGATCATGGAGGGTACCCGCCTGGGATATGAGGCTCCGGTCACCCTGGAAAACTGCCTGGTAGGACCCAAGACTCAATTGAACGGTGGATTTTTCCAGGACACTGTTTTCATGGGGGAAAATATATTTGGTTCCAATGCCCATGTGCGGAAGGGCACCATCTTAGAAGAGCAGGCCAATGCCGCCCATACCGTGGGATTGAAACAGACGATCCTCTTCCCCTTTGTCACTCTGGGCAGCCTCATCAATTTCTGTGACTGCCTTATGGCAGGGGGAACAAGCCGGAAAAACCACTCTGAAGTTGGCTCATCCTTTATCCATTTTAATTACACCCCCAATCAGGATAAGGCAACCCCCTCCATGATGGGCAATGTCCACCAGGGTGTCATGTTGGACCAGCCCCCGATTTTCATGGGCGGGCAGGGGGGCATTGTGGGTCCGGCCAGGATAGGATTTGGCTGTATTTCTGCTGCAGGCTCCATCATACGAAAAAGTGAAAATCGGTCGGGGCGGCTGATCATGGGCGGGGGGCTTAAAAACGGCTCAATACCCTGGCAGCCAGGGGTGTATACCCAGTCCGAAAAAATCATGGACCATAACCTTTCCTATATCGCAGAACTATTTGCTTTAAATACCTGGTATCATAATGTCAGACCCCTGTTTGCAAAAGAGTTTCTCGCCCAGGAATTGGTAAAAGGCCTCCAGAAAAACTTAGAAATCTGTATCCAAGAGCGGATCAACCGCCTCATTTCCTTTGGAGAAAAATTAAAAAATTCCAAAGACATCCTTGAAAAAAAAAATAACGGGCAGGGCAGGCCCACCTTGGATACCCATAACCGCGTCCTAAGAATACTTGCACATGCAAAAGATGTTTTTTATGAAGAAAACCCAAATACATCTCCGGATAAAAACGGAGATATATTTCTATCGGCAATCCACACCGCAATTGCCAGGCAGGGAAGAGATTACATTGCGGTGATACAGGGATTGGAATCTGATACAACTGCCGCAGGAAGTGCCTGGCTGGCAGCCACTCAAACACAGATAATAGATAGAATTAAAATTTAAATTTATAGGATAAGCTTAATGGGAAAATTATTTGGCACCGACGGAATTCGGGGCAGGGCAAACACCTACCCCATGACCTGTGAGATGGCAATGAAAACCGGCCAGGCTGTGGGCCAGCTCACCAGGACATCAGGCAATACATCTGTTGTTATCGGCAGAGATACCCGGATTTCCGGACAGATGCTCGAATCTGCCCTGGCAGCCGGTATTACGTCAATGGGTGTGGATGCGATGCTGGCAGGGGTAATTCCGACTCCCGGAGTAGCCTATTTAAGCGGGATTCTAGACGGGGCAGGGGCCGGTATCATGATTTCCGCCTCACACAACCCGTATTATGACAACGGAATTAAAATTTTTCAAAAAGGAGGCATAAAACTCTCCGATGATCAGGAAAAAGAAATTGAGTCCAGGCTCCTTGGCAAGGAGATTGTTCCACAGGACACCATAGGAAGAATAGATATAATTTCAGATGGTTGTAAATCCTATTCAGATTTTTTGTTGAAAAAGTTTCCATCCAGGAAACCCGGTGATAAAAAACTCAAACTTATTATTGATCTTTCCAACGGTGCTGCCGCAACCTGTGCCCCCCTCGTGTTCAATTCCAGCCGTTTTGAATCATTTTTTATGCACGACACCCCCAATGGAATGAACATTAATGAAAACTGCGGATCCCAGCACACACAGAAACTTACAGATAAGGTTATGGCCATGGGTGCAGATGCAGGATTAGCCTTTGACGGAGATGCAGACCGACTCATCGCTGTGGATGACAGCGGACAGGAATTAACAGGGGACAGAATACTTGCCATCTGCGCAAACCATGCAAAAACAGCCGGAACCCTTAAAAACAACATCGTTGTAAGCACAATCATGAGCAATATCGGCCTTGTTAACTCTTTTAGAAAGTTGAATATCAGCCATGAGATGACTGATGTCGGCGACCGGAAGGTGCTGGAGCGGATGCAGGCCAAGGGGGCCATTATGGGAGGCGAAGATTCCGGCCACATGATCTTTTTAAAAGAGCATACTACGGGAGACGGGATGTTGTCGGCCCTCAAACTCCTGGAGGTCATGTCGGCCACCCAAAAGCCCCTTTCGGAATTGGCCAAAATAATGACCGTTTATCCCCAGGTCCTAATGAATGTAGAAGTGGATGCATCCAGGCCTGATTTCAACGGGATCCCGACAGTTGCAAATACAATCAAAGACGTCGAAACCCGTCTGGGAGAGGAGGGGAGGGTGCTGGTCCGCTATTCAGGCACTCAGCCACTACTCAGGGTAATGGTGGAGGGGCCGGAAGCAGAAATAACCCGACAATGCTGTGAAGACATCTGTGCAGCTATCAGAAAAAATATTTAAATAAAAAAAGCCACCGGAATCTGTGATCCAGACTCCGGTGGCTTTAATTCTTTTAAGGGACAGCTATCAGCTAATTTCTAATCTCTGGCTATCCCAAGCAGGCTGAGCAGGTGAACAAACAATCCCATAAAATCGAGATATAGACTGAGTGCCCCCATGATGGCGCCCTTCCTGATCATGGCACCAGTGGCACTGTCAGGGATGGACACTGCCATGGATTTAAGCTTCTGGGTGTCATAGGCCGTTAATCCGGTAAAAATAACCACGGCGATCATGGAAATAATAGTCTGCATGGCAGAGCTTCCGATGAATACATTCACTATCATGGCAATAAAAATACCCATGAGGCCCATCATCAGAAATTGGCCCATGCCGGTGAGATCTTTCTTTGTCACCATCCCATAGACACTGGCGCTGCCAAAGGTCGCTGCGCAAATAAAGAATGTCGAAGCAATGGAAGTTGATGTGTAAATCAGAAAAATTGGGGCAAGACAAATCCCGTAAAGAACAGTGAGTGCAATATAAAGCCCAGTGGCAGTACTTGCCTGCATTTTCTGAATCCTGGCACCGAGAAACCCACAGAGCAGAATAAGCCCGATGAACAATACCCAGGGCATTATGGGATTGCCGAAAATGGCCTGGAGCATTGAAGGACTGGTAGAAACAAAATAAGAGGTCAGTCCGGTGGCAGCCAGGCCAATGGTCATCCAGTTATAGGTGCTTCTGATAAAGGCGTTGACCTTGGTCATTACGCCGCTTTGTTGAAAGGATAAATTTGCGTTCATTGGAAAACCTCCATATCGTTGTTAATTATTTCAAACTTTTGACTGTAATATAACACGGGAAGGGGAGAATTCAAGATTACAATTTGGTTATTCCAGCAACTGATCTTAAGCTGAATTTATTTGGCTCTAAATAAAAGTTAACATAATATCTATTATCAGACATTTTAAATTTTTGGTGTTATTGACTTTTTTCAAGATTTCATCTTATAAGTATGAACTTTGCTTAACCTCTTGAGCTAAAGCTCATGAACCGAAAGCATGAATCGGACAGACAGGATGAAACCCGCACAAGTAAATACCACACATATATATACGGTTGCACGGCTGACCAGGGAGATTAAATTTTTTCTGGAAGACCGGTACCCCTTTCTTTGGATTACAGGAGAAATCTCCAACTTTGTAACACCGGCATCCGGGCATTCCTATTTTTCGCTCAAAGATGCCAATGCCGTAATTTCCTGCGTCATGTTCAAGAACCAGAAGCGCAACCTTAACCTTATCCCGAAAAACGGAATGAAGATCAAGGGAATGGCCAGAATCTCACTTTATGAACCCCGGGGCTCATACCAGCTGATTTTTGAACATATGGAACCTGAGGGGACCGGATCACTGCAGCAGGCCTTTGAGGAATTGAAACAGAAACTGGCTGCCCGGGGCTGGTTTGACCAGGCCCTTAAAAAAAGACCTCCTTTTCTGCCGTCACGGGTCATTGTGGTGACATCTGGAACCGGGGCTGCTGTAAGGGATATAATCAATGTGGCCCGCCGCAGATGTCCCAGCGTTCCCCTTGAGATCATTCCGGTCAAGGTCCAGGGAGACACTGCTGAGCATGAAATTGCGCGGGCTCTAAAAGCCGCCAATGATCCAAGCCGGTCGGATTTGATCATCCTTGCCCGGGGTGGAGGATCCATAGAAGACCTCTGGGCCTTTAACACGGAAATAGTTGCACAGGCAATATTTGATTCCGAAATACCCGTCATTACCGGGGTTGGCCATGAAATTGATTTTACAATAGCTGATTTTGTTGCCGATCTCAGGGCCCCTACCCCGTCTGCTGCTGCTGAAATGGCCCTGCCGGACCAGGCACTCCTTATCCGGCAGATTAAAGGACTTCAGGAGTCCATGGACCTGGCCATGGAAAAGCGTATGGACATATTGACCCGACAGGTTAAAGACTTCCAGTCAAGGCTTAAAAGCCCGGCCCGGATAATGGATGATTTCAGGTTCAGGATAGATGACCTGGATTCCAGGCTTCACCAGGCCATGAAAATGAAACTGAGCCAGAACCGGGAACGGCTGTTCTGGCTGCGCAGAACCCTGGACAACACCCTGCCCCCGGCCAAAATTGTTGAGCAAAAAAACCTCATCCAAGGCCTTGGGGCGGCTCTGGACCAGGCCATGGCAGTACGCATGGAAGTATTCAAATCCGGACTCCGAGAAGTCGCAGCCAGGCTTGATCCTTTGAATCCCAAGGCTGTTTTGGACCGGGGATACAGTATCACCCGGGACTTGTCATCCGGACGTGTGGTCATGAATGCCCAGACCCTGTCCGTAGATGACCGGGTTGAAATTATTTTATCAAAAGGACGCCTGGTCACCCGGGTTGAATCCAACTAAATAAGAGAAGATATGGCTAAAAAAACTTTTGAAACCGCACTCAAACAATTGGAAGAGATTGTCCGGGAAATGGAATCCGGAGACCTCAGCCTGGAACAGGCCGTTAAAAAATATGAAACGGGGATTGCCCAGACCCGGTTCTGCATGGATATTCTGGACAAAACCGAAAAGAAAATCACCCAGTTGACCCTGGGTCAGGACGGGCTTGTCAAAACGTCCCAGTTTGAAACGGAATAAAGAGAGCAATGACTGATTTTAATCTATCCGATTATCTAAGGGAAAACCGGATTCTGGTAGAAGACGGTTTGAAACGAATCCTCGGGCAGTTGAACCCGGAACGTGAACTGGTCCTGGCTATGACCCATTCGCTCATGGCAGGTGGCAAGCGGATCAGGCCGGTTCTGGCCATGGCCGCAGCACTGGCACTGGGCAAAGATCCTGCCATCGCCCTGCCCGCCTGCTGCGCCATTGAAATGATTCATACCTACTCCCTGATCCATGATGACCTGCCGGCAATGGATGACGATGACCTTCGCCGGGGGATGCCTACCTGTCATAAGAAATTTTCCGAAGCCACCGCCATCCTGGCCGGGGACGGCTTGCTCACCCATGCCTTTACGATCCTGGCTGATCCTGCCCCGTATTTCAACCTTTACCCTGATGCACCTGCCAGACTTGCCCTCGTTGCCAAAATTTCCGCAGCCGCAGGCGTAAACGGGATGGTGGAAGGCCAGATGCTGGATATGCAGGCAGAATCCATGAATGCCCGAGATTTTGGGAATAAAGATGACAAATTGAATCATCTGAAAAAAATACACAGGTATAAAACCGGAAAAATGATACAGGTAAGTGTAAAAGCAGGTGCCGTCAGTGCCGGAGCCGGGCCTGAGCAGCTCCAGGCCTTGACAGATTATGCCGACTATATCGGTCTTTCTTTCCAGGTCATGGATGACATCCTCAATGTGGAAGGTGATCCAGAGATCATGGGAAAAGCGGCCGGGTCCGATGCCCTTCACGATAAAATGACCTTTCCGGCCATTATCGGACTGGACAACTCCAAGGTCTATGCCCGGAAACTGACGGATAATGCCCTGGCCTCCCTTGACCGTGCCGGATTCGGTAAGGATGCAGAACCGCTTAGGGCCATTGCCCGTTACATTATAACTAGAAAAAGGTAACCTCATATTGAGCTTTCTTAAACAGATCAATACCCCTGATGATTTAAAACAATTGTCCCGCAAAGACTTGAGTGTTCTGGCCAATGAGATTCGGCACAGAATCATAGAGGTGGTATCAAAAAACGGCGGTCACCTGGCCTCCAGCCTGGGGGCTGTTGAACTGACCCTGGCCATTCACTATGTATTTGACATCCCCCAGGACACCCTGGTCTGGGATGTAGGCCACCAGTCCTATGCCCATAAATTGCTTACGGGCAGGAATGAGGCTTTTGATACACTCAGGCAATACAAGGGGATCTCAGGGTTCACCAAAATCAAGGAAAGCCCCTATGACGGATTTACAGTGGGCCATTCATCCACTTCCATTTCAGCGGGTCTTGGCATCTGCTATGCCAAATACCTGAATAATGATGAATCCGATGTAATTTCAGTAATCGGGGACGGATCTCTCACCGCAGGACTTGCCTATGAAGGGCTGAACCAGGCCGGGGATCTGAAACGCAAACTCATCGTCATTTTAAATGACAATGACATGTCCATCTCTGCCAATGTGGGAGCGCTTTCCTCCTACCTGTCCCGGACCCTGTCCAATAAATCCCTCCAGAATATGAGAAACCAGTTCGGTCAATTTTTAAAGTCCGTCCCCAGGATCGGGGATGACATGTACGGATGGGCCAAGCGGTGGGAAGAGTCCTTTAAGACCTTCGTAACCCCTGGCATGCTCTTTGAGGCCTTTAATTTCGATTATTTCGGCCCCATTGACGGCCATAACCTTGATCATCTCATTGATATTTTGACCAACATCAAGAATCCTGACTCTCCCGTGCTCCTCCATGTAACCACGGTAAAGGGTAAGGGGTATACACCTGCTGAAAAAAACCCTGTCTATTTCCACGGGGTCGGCTCCTTTGCCGTGGACACGGGCAAAAGCAATAAAGTTGCTGTCAAGGTGCCCTCTTATACTTCGGTATTTGGAGACCATATGATCAAATTTGCCAGGGAGGATGATCGTGTGGTTGCCGTTACCGCAGCCATGCCCGAGGGCACAGGGTTAAGCCGGTTTTCTAAAGAATTTCCAGAACGCTTCTTTGATGTGGGCATTGCAGAACAGCATGCCGTGACCTTTTCCGCAGGACTTGCCTCCAAGGGGGCAAAGCCTGTGGTGGCTATCTATTCCACTTTTCTCCAGCGGGCCTATGATCAGATTCTCCACGACGTTTGCATAGACAATCATCATGTGGTTTTTGCCCTGGATAGGGGCGGCATCGTTGGAGCAGACGGCCCGACACACCACGGCCTTTTTGATTATTCCTATCTGCGGTCCATGCCCAATATGACGGTGATGGCGCCCATGGACGAAAATGAACTGAGCAGGATGCTGAGAACCGCCCTTTCCCATGACGGCCCCATTGCAATGCGTTATCCCAGGGGTATGGGCCAGGGCGTGGACATCGACCCGGACGCTCCCCCGGTTGAAATAGGAAAGGCAAAAATCCTCAGACAGGGAAAGGATTTGCTCATCCTGGCAGCAGGCTCGCAGGCAAATGATGCCCTTGAGGCTGCCGAAACCTTAGCCCTGGAAGGAATCGAGGCCACCGTGGTCAATGCCAGGTTCATTAAGCCACTGGATTCCGACCTCTTTGTTGAACTTGCAGGAAAAATCAACAAAATCATCACCGTTGAAGAGCATATGCTGGCCGGGGGGTTTGGCTCGGCTGTGCTGGAAATGTTCAGCGACAAGGGCGTCACAGAGATTATCTGCAGGCGCATCGGCATCGCGGATACCTTTGTGGAGCACGGTGGGCAGAATCAACTCAGAACCGACTATGGTGTGGATACCGCGGCCATTGTATCCGCCGGGATGGCTCTCAATGGTTAGGGGTAAATCTCCCAAAAAAAGACTGGACCTCGTCCTGGTGGAAAAAGGGTTGATCCGTTCCAGGGATAGGGCCAAGGCCATGATCATGGCCGGCAAGGTTATAGTCAATGATACAAAGGTCGATAAACCAGGGGCTCAGGTTAAAATCGAGGACCGAATTATGGTCAAGGAAGATGACCATCCCTATGTAAGCCGGGGCGGCCTTAAGCTAGAAAAGGCCTTAAACATCTTTCCCGTATCTGTGAAAGATAAAGTTTGCCTGGATATCGGCGCCTCCACCGGGGGATTCACAGACTGCCTTCTCAAATTCGGTGCCAAAAAAGTCTATGCCGTCGATGTTGGCTACGGTCAACTGGACTGGTCACTGCGCCAGGATGAAAGGGTGGTGGTCATTGAACGGACCAATATCCGCAACCTAACCCAGGATCAGGTCCATGAACCTATGGATATTGTGGTGGCGGACACCTCCTTTATTTCATTAAAAACCGTCATCCCCTCAGCGGAAAAATTCATGCAGAACGGAACTCAGATACTGGCCCTTATCAAACCCCAGTTTGAGGCTGGCAGAGAAAATGTCGGCAAGGGCGGCGTCGTCAAGGACCCTGCTGTCCGGATCCAGGTTGTTGAAGAAATTAAATCCTTTTTCGCGACCAGGGGTTACCTGGTTAACGGAACCGTCACCTCCCCCATCCTAGGCCCCAAAGGAAATGAGGAGTACATCCTTTTTCTTGACCGCCATACAGCCGTATAACCTGCTCCCCTCCCATCTTTGAGCCCCCCTGCCCGCCTTTGGTCTTCAAAAAAGAGGAAATCATTGACAAAACCAAATAGAGATGGTTATCTCGTTTTGTTTTGGTATCGTTAACCGGACTGCAAATATAGGCCGAAACTGGCCATGTACCGGCAGACAGAAGGCAAAAACAAAAATTAAAAATGAAAGGAAAATCCAGCCAAAGAAGAAACGCGGTTAATTAGCTGTCATAATAAATACGAACCTTGAATTTAGAAAAATCAAGGCGTTAAAAGATGCATTATTAATTGTAAAGGAGCTGTAATGAGCGAAGAAATTAAAAAAATGAGAAATGTGGCCCTGGCCGGTCATGGAGGTGCAGGCAAGACTACTCTTGCTGAGGCTATGCTGTTCAAAGCCGGGGTGACCAAACGCCTTGGCAGAGTCGAAGAGGGAAATACCGTTCTGGATTTCCAGCCCGAAGAAACCAAAAAACAGCAGAGTATCAATACATCATTCATTAAATACACCCACAACAAACATACTATTACCTTAATGGATACCCCGGGTGACCAGAATTTCTTCTCTGCTGCAAAAACCTGCTTTCCCGTCGCCGATAGTATGGCCTTTGTCATTGACGGTGTAGGCGGCCCTTCGGCAATGACCGAAGAAGCTGCAGCATCGGCCCTGGAATACAACCTTCCCGGATTTGTTATCATCAACAAGCTTGACAGAGAGCGGGCTGACTTTGCAACAGCGGCAGACGCCTGTAATACAGCATTAAAAAAGAAAGTTCTTCCCATCTGTTACCCCATTGGAACCGAAGATGCGTTCAAGGGTCTGGTGAATATTGTATCAGGCCAGGCATATGAATATGATGCAGACGGAAAGGCAAGTAAAATCGATATTCCTGCGGACATGGCCGACGACATTGCCATTGCCAAGGAAGAATTCATTGAAAATATTGCAGAACTGGATGATGATCTGCTTGAAAAATATCTGGAAGGCGAAGAGCTGACCCAGGATGAAATCAAGGCAGCCTTTCGCAAAGGCGTTCTGGATGCTGAATTCTATCCGGCCCTCTGCACTTCAGCCGTTAAAATGATCGGGGTTGACCTGATCTTTGATTTCATTAATGATTACATGCCCTCCCCTCTGGACAGGGGTGCCTGGACAGCAACGGATGCAGACGGCAACGATGTTGAAATTATGCCTGATCCAGATGCAAAATTCACAGGTTTTGTATTTGCCACCATCGTGGATCCCTATGCCGGCCGTCTCTCTTTGTTCCGGGTGATCTCAGGCTCCCTTGGCAAAGAGGGCAACATCCTCAATGTGACAAAGAGCTCTAAGGAAAGGTTCTCACAGCTCCTGGAAATTGCCGGTAAAGAGCAAAAACCCATTACATCCGCCCTGCCCGGTGACATTGTTGCGGTTGCCAAACTCAAAGACACCCTCACCGGGGACACACTCACCGCAGGTCAGGATGTGCAGATACAGGGAGCTAAGCCCCTGCCCCCCTGTATCTCATTTGCTATTTCTCCCAAAGAAAAAAGCGATGAGGACAAAATTCACGAAGCTATCCGGAAGATCCTAGAAGAAGATCCCGGCCTTCAGCTCAAAAGGGAAGAAGAGACCCGTCAGACAATTCTGTCCGGCCGGGGCCTGGTCCACATTGAAATCACGGCTGAAAAAATCCAGAGAAAATTCAACGTTGGCATGGAAATTTCCACACCCAAGGTGGCCTACCGAGAAACCTTCAAGAAAAAAGTCCGGGTCCAGGGTAAGCATAAGAAACAGTCCGGCGGCCACGGCCAGTACGGAGACTGCACCATTGTACTAGAACCCCTGCCCAAGGGTTCCGGTTATGAATTTGTGGATAAAATTGTGGGCGGCGTAATTCCCCGAAACTATATCCCCGCCGTTGAAGCCGGTATCAGGGAAGCCATGGGCAAAGGGCTTTTGGCCGGATTCCCCTGCGTGGACTTCAGGACCACCTTGGACTTTGGTTCCTACCATGCCGTGGACTCTTCTGAAATGGCGTTTAAGACCGCCGGTTCCCTGGCCTTTAGAAATGCTGCAGCAGAAGCCAAAGCCGTTCTCCTTGAGCCCATCATGAAGGTTTCCGTCAAGGTGCCCGAGGATGCCACAGGAGACATCATGGGCGACCTGAACTCCAGACGTGGCCGGGTATTGGGCATGGACTCCGAAGATGAAAAACAGATCATCAATGCCCTGGTTCCCATGTCTGAAATGCTCCGCTATGCCCCTGACTTAAGCTCCATGACCGGTGGACGCGGGACATTCTCCATGGAATTCGAGCAGTATGACGAAGTCCCCGGCGATATGGCTAAAAAGATCATTGAAGCGGTGAATGCAGAAAAAAATTAACTTCATACTTTAAAATAACCCTCCAATTAAAAGCGCGGGCAATAGGGCATGAATCAAGGCCCAATTGCCCGCACTCTTTTTATTTTCGCTTAGATCATCTGCAGAAGATTTTTAAGGGGTTTTGGAAACAATTTAGAGCAAGGTATTTTATAACGATTCCTAAGAATTAAAGCTACGGGCAAGGTAACGGATCTGGTCATAAATAAGATCCCTTAATTCTTCCACAGACAGGTGCGCATAGGACCCGTATAAAATAGGTTTTCCTATGCACACCTTTACCTTGCCGGGGGTCAGGAGAAATCCCCCCCGCTGCTGAAAGCGGTACAGCCCGGAAATGCCGAAGGGCAGGATATGGGCCCGGGTATTTTTGGCCAGATGAAAGGGGCCCTTTTTAAAGGGTGCGATTTCACCGGTCCGGGTTCTGTGCCCCTCAGGCAGAACTGCAATGGATATCCCCGTTGCCATGGTAACTCTGGCCTGTTCCAGGCTTTTTTTCGCCTCTTCCAGATTGTCCCGTTCAATAGGGATGCATCCCCACTTACGGATCAGGTATCCCCACACCGGAATTGAAAAATGATAAGCCGCCTCCACTCCGGTCAAGACCAGGGGAATGGCTGCGGGGATCACAAAAAGATCAAACAGGCTCTGGTGGTTTCCCATGATCAGATAGGTCTGGTCAGGATCAATATAGGATTTGCCACTGACCTCAAGGTCAATCCCCATGATCCGAAGTTGGACCGAAAAAAGCGTCCTTGCAAGGCTGAAAGTTTTTTCTCTGGGCAATGCCGCCAGACTAAAGGCCAGTACAGGGAAAGAAAGCATAAAAAAAAGAATGCCGAGGGTCCATAGAAACAACGAGCGAAAAGTAATCATGAGACATACCGTAACTGCTTTGGGTGAACTTCAATTACTCCTGGAGTCTGCCCCAGGATTTCACCATCCGGAAGCATGGCTTTGGCGGGGATTGTCCGGATCTCAGCTCTCTTACCCTGAACGTAGATGATCTCCTCCATATCCAGGTGAGTGCCAGCATAAATCTTGGGCAGGGCCCCAAGAAGCCGTTTTCGGGTCAGGGGGCCTGTGATCACTACATCCATCAAGCCGTCATCAATTCTGGCCCTTGGTGCCATGTGCATATTTCCGCCGGTATATCCGGAATTACAAAATTCCACAAAACAATTGGGCCCGGAATAGATCTGACCATCAATGGTCAGTTCCATGTGATGAACCCCAAGGGAAAAGGTTCTGTAAATGATCCCGATAAGATATGACAAATCATGAAAGGCCTTGAATTTTTCAGCTGTCAAGGCCACGTCGGTGACAAAGCCGAACCCCATGAGATTTACAAAATAAAACAGGTCCCTGTCCCAGGTAAAGGAAATCACGTCCACCTGACGGGGTCGGTTTCGGATAATGGCCCGAATACCCGCCTCCAGGCTCGTGATCCCCAGGTCCCTGACAAAGGAATTACCTGATCCGGCCGGCAGAATCGCCAGGGCAGGCAGGCGGTCTGGAGGATGCACCGACAACAGCCCGTTGATCATGTGAAAATTGGTACCGTCGCCTCCCATGGCGGCAATGGCATCATATCGGTTTATATCAAGATTTTTAACGATTTCAAAGATATGATCTTTGTACCTGGAAATAAATACCTCTGTTTGAATATTATTGGCGCTCAATTCTCTTTCAACTGTTGGAAGCAGTTTCCTGGCGCATTTATTTCCGGAAAAAGGATTAACAATCAGTGCAATTTTCATAGTACAAATTTATTAACCTGAAATTCCATTTAAGTCAAACACTGACACGAACCCAGAGTACCAAGTCAAGGGGCTGCCGATTTTAACATAGAAAAAAATACTTAAAACAATACAGATTCCAGCTGCCCTGTGTTAGTGTTTAAAATCAATTTCGCCCACAGATATTTTCTGAGGGAGAAAAAGAATGCCGCAAATTAACATTGCCTGGTGGAATCTTGAAAACCTGTTTGAGCATAAAACCGCCAGCGGGATAAAGAGCTTAAATCAGAATTCAAAGGCTGGACAAAGGATATAAAAAACAAGAAAATATCCCGGCTTTCAAAAATAATCAGATTGATGTTTGACGGCCAGGGCCCTTCTCTGTTGGGGGGTTGTGAAGCAGAAAATGAAACAGTGTTAAAAGAATTGTCAGATACACTGGGAATCGGGAACAAAGATTATGCAGTGGTCCCCCATGCATCCAACGATGCCAGGGGAATAGACACATCCTTCATCATAGACAGAAAGGAACTGACCGTTTTAGATACCAATCACCAGGTGGTGATCAAGCGGTCAGCCACCCGGGACATATGCTGAATCTGATGTGGCCTTTAATGCAGGGTGATGATCCGGGTTCGTACCGGTTCAACAGCGATTGGAATATGCTGGATCAATTTCTGGGCAGCAAAGGCATGCTGGGCACCAACAGCCAGATAAGGGTAAACCAGGACACCGTGCAGATATTCAAACCCAAAGCGCTGATCGGGAAAGGGGGGAAGCCCAGAAGATTCAGCCGCCCTTCAGCAAAAAGCGGCTCTGATCTGGAGGGGCATTCCGACCATTTCCCAATAACCGTTGAACTGAATGTATAATAAATCCTGATCAGGCTACAGCAAAGACCTGTCCAGACCGCAGCGGTCTGCGGCAGCTTTATCCAGAAGGTGACCCAATTGCCCTTCTTTTTCAGGGAAATACCCGAATGTTTTTTCCCATACTTCCTGATCTTCCATGCAAAAATAGACCATTAGATCCGGGGCAATCTCTTTGAATACTTTTGCCAGGCGGCTGTACAGGGCGATGCGCAGGGGTTTGAAATAACGCATCTTATTGTCCAGCCCCAGGATAAATTCACCATAGGGAATGGTGGAGTCGGGAAACCGTTTTTCCACCACAGACTTTAGCTGGGGCATGAACCTGAAAGTGCCGATGGAAATCCAGACAATATCTTCGGGACTGACATGGGAAAAAATAGACCGCACCACTTTTTCATATTCAGTTTCGCATCCCTCGTACAGGACAATGGGATCAAAATGAAAGGCCAGCTTATACCCATTGGCCGCCGCCTTTTTGGCGGTTTCAAGCCGGGCTGCCAGTGCGGCCGTACCCCGTTCTTCGTTGCGGATAATCTCAGGGGTGTTCAAAGACCAGGACAAAATGGTTTTTCCCCTGTGCTCCAGATCCAGGAGAGAGTCCACATTGACAGTTTTGGTTTTCAGTTCCAGTACGGCCCTGTCCTGTTGTGAAAATTTTTCCACCAGGAACCTTGGACTCAGGCTTACCGGTTCCCAGATCAGGGAATCGGTGTATTCTCCAGTGCCGATACGCAGGATTTTATTTTGGGAAAAAGCATGCTCCAGTCCCTGGGATAATAGATCCAGGCCGGCAAAATACTGAAGTACCGGGGGATGGAAATAGGCCTGGAGAATACAATAAGAGCAGTCCATGGTGCAGAAGGTGCCGGTGTGGAGAATTGTATAATCGCAGCAGGTATAATGGCTGGTGCCGGGGCATTCCCTGACCACAGCACCGCGGTTCCGGGTGATATAGAGTATCTTTTTGGCAAAGCTTACCGGATCATTGGATCCGTTGATAAGATCGTATACCGGTTTGGAATCCGGAACCACTTCGGGGTCAAGCCCAATTTTGCCGATGAGGTAGTCGATTTCATGGTCCCGGTCCAGACCGGCATCCAGAAAAAGGCGATCTATTTTCATGGTATCTCCCTGCCCTATCTTTTCAACAGGACGTTGAAGTCGTCAGCCCCGGATAATTTTGCCACTGCATCTATCCGGCCCTGAAATTCTTCATAATTTGTAAAGGACAAGGAGAGGGAATACACCATGCTTTCAAAATTTTCGGGCAGGGTAATTCTGACGCCTTTAGGCAGTTTGAGTGCCTGAACGTGGTCCATGGCTTGTTTTTTTGCATGGTCAAGGGCGGGGTAACGGCGACGGTAAAGGCTTGCCCTCAACAGATTGCCTGCAGCAGAAAGGTCTTTGTGACCTTTGTCACCGGAGGGCACTGAAAAAACAATGTCCCGGCAAAAATCAGCCACAGCACCCTTTTCCCTGGCGCAGATCTCCCTGATCCAGGTAATGATCTCCATCTGCTTTGAAGAGGAGACTTTCACGGCCCCGAACAGGTCCAGAAAAGCTGCGGCCTCTTCCGGTGCGCAAGCGACCAGTGATTTGCCAGCCTTGACCGACATAAGACCATTGTCAAGCAAAGCCTTGGCCGGATCAGGCAATGCATTGATCCGAACCAGACTTTGGATGTATCCGGCATTAAGCCGGGTATTGAACAGGGCCTCGGCATTTTTTGAAATTTGTTTTGCATCCATATACCGTGCCAGCAACCCTACGGCCCGGACCTGTTCTCCTGGGCCCAACTCCCTTTGGAACGCATTTTCAGCAACTGCCAGGCCGGCAAGCTCTTTTTCTTTCTTTCCGCCCATGGTCCTGCAGGGAATAGTTTCCCATCCAAGTAAGACAGCAGCCTCAAGGCGTTTAAACCCCGAGACCACAACGTAGGTATCATTACCTGCCGCGGCCACCAAAGGCGGAACCGCCATACCATTGGCCGCCATGGAAGCGGCCAGGGCTGAAACCTGGTGGTCATCCGCCCTGGAAATTCTAAATCCGGTGTCGGCCAGGTTGATGGCCGACACTAAAATGTTTGAAACCTGAATAGCCTGCATCCCTTAAATGGTCTCTCCGGTCAAACGATTAAAAATTTCTTTATAGGTTGCAGAGGTATTCTCTATGATTTCAAGAGGCAGCTCAGGCCCGGGCGGGGTTTTGCCCCAGCCGGAATTGGTGAGCCAGTCCCTGACGGCCTGTTTGTCAAAGCTGTTCTGTCCCCTGCCCGGTGCATAATCATCCAGGGGCCAGAACCGGGAAGAATCCGGGGTCATGATTTCATCAATAAGAATAATCTCCCCGTCCAGCATGCCGAACTCGAATTTGGTATCCGCAATAATGATTCCCTTTTCAAGGGCCAGCTTTGCACCTCGATTATAAATTTCAAGACTGAGGTCCCTGAGTTTTTCAGCAAGCTCTTTACCAATGATATTGATAGTTTCCTCAAAGCTGATATTGATGTCGTGGTCTCCGATTTCAGCCTTGGTGGAGGGGGTATACAAGGGGGTTTCCAGTTTATCGGATTCTTTGAGCCCTTTGGGAAGCGTTATGTTGCATACATGCCCCTCTTTCTGGTAGGAATTCCATCCGGAACCTGAAATATAGCCCCGGACAATGCATTCAACCGCCATGGGCTCGGCTTTTTTCACCAGCATGCTCCGGCCCTCAAGGGCATCCCGGTATTTTTGGAAGGCTTCGGGGTAATCATTCACATCCGTACTGATGATATGATTTTTAACGATGTCTTCCATCTGTTTAAACCAGAATACGGAAATCTGGTTCAATACCTTGCCCTTGTCTGGAATGGTATTGGGCAGGACCACATCAAAGGCGGACAGCCGATCAGTTGTTACCATAAGCAGGGCGTCGCCTGTATCAAAGATATCCCTTACCTTGCCCTGTCTTACCAGAGGCAACCCTTCATATTCAGTACCCGGTATTATACTCACCACAAACCTCCTTTTAAATTACAATTCTTTACAATAATTTTGCTGCTTAATACCATAGAATGAGGTATTTTTCTATTACCTGGCCCAACTTTTCCACAGCCGTGAAACGGGAAGGAAAACCAGAACCTGAAAATGAACGGTATCCAAGGATGCCCATGAAAAGACAGGGCTTGACCTTGACCTTTCATCATATTATGGTGGAGCGGTTTGTTAAAGAATTATTTTCTATCTAATTGATGAGGAACTCCATGAAAAGGATAAGTACCAGTTTCCTGCCGGCGTTACTGCTCGGCCTTGCCTTTGTTTACCCGTTATCCCCGGCATTTTCCCAACCGTTATACAACCTTAAGGACCTATGCAAAAAGGCCAATGAAAATGCCGAATCCATTAAAATCGCTGAAGAAGACCAGTATATTGCCGAACAGGATAAAGAACGGGCCAAATCCGTGCTCATCCCCAGGGCCACCCTATACGGAAAATACCTGAACTATAAAAATGATGACCAATTGTCTCCGGACACAAACACCCTTGGCGGTAAACTCACCCAGTCCTTTACCCTCAACGGCAGGGAACTCATTGCCTATGATGTGAGCAAAAAAGGCATTGAGCTGGCTGTGTTCTCAAAAGAAACCGTCAGATCGGACTACATTTTTCAGGTGGCCCAGGTCTATATTCAAACTTTGAGCAGCAAACGCCTGGTTGAAGTTGCCGACGCCGAAGTTGAGCGCCTTACCGCCTACAGGAATTCTGTTAAAGAAAAACTGAGTGTGGGTAATGTGACCAAAACGGCCCTGTACCGTGCTGAAGCAGAACTGTCCAAAGCCCAGACCAATAAAATTGTTGCCGTCAACAATGTGAAAACCGCCAAGGCCAATATTGTCCGGCTTACCGGCATTGAAGACGATTTTAGAGTCTCTGCACAGGACATGGACCGGATAGAAGATTACCATGTCAATAAGGATGAAATTAAAATCCGTGCCCTTAAAAACCGGTATGAGATCAAACAGGCCCAAAAGGCTATCGAAATAGCGAGCAGGACCGTGGCCTATGAAAAAGGAGATTACTGGCCCAGCATCGACCTTGAGGGCGGTTACAATGAAAACGATATCAAATATGACAGGGGAAACAACCCTGATGCCGATTTTGATACGGAGAACGCCTATATCCAGGCCCAGCTCACCTTCACCCTCTATGACGGAGGGCTGAGGCGGGCCCAGGTACGTCAGGCCCTTGCCAAGGAACGCCAGGCAAAACAGGCCCTTGCCAACCAGAAAAAGGTTGTGGTCCTCCAGTCCACGGAATCCTTCCTGGAGTTTGAAACCGCCAAAAACACCTTGATCAACCTTGAAGATGAATTAAAATCCGCCCAGGAAAACTATAAAGCCGTCCAGATGCAGTTCAAATACGGTATGGCCGACAGCATTGACATCATGGATGCTAATACCCTGCTGGTGGAAGCGGAACGCCGGATTTCCAATGCCGAATATACCTATTACCTCTCTATTTTGAAAATTATTTACACCCAAGGAGAGATCCTGACCCATTTACTTGCGGATAACGCAAACTGAGTCTGGATTCAATTTTTCACAACCCGTCAAAACCATTAAACCCCACGGCATCCGCGATGTCGTGGGGTTAATATTGTATTATAACAAATGAATACTTAATGTTTTCAGGGCCTAAGCTTGACTAATACTTTTGGCTTCCTTATCCTTTACTCCATATTCGGCACCAGGATTAACCCTACGAAAAGGAGAACACTATGTATGAAATCATCGCGAACCCTGAAGACTATCAAATTGATCAGCTTATCAACGGAACCGGAAATGCAAACATCGAACTGAGCCAGGAAGAACGGGAAAACTGGGCTGGTGAAATTGTCAATTTCAGTGAACGACTGACTGAATTTGCCAAAAAGGCGAACGAACTGGCATCCATTCTCTCCTCCAAAGATAAAATCTCCGCCACCCCGGCATCATTGAAAACCCTGAAAATCCAGCTTTTCGTGATCAATGATTCTCTGAACTCCGCCCTTGAGATTGCCGATAAACTGGAAACAGACATCGTCAGAACACAAACCGCTTAATCTTTTTTAGATACCTGGCAGTTTTGCCTTAACAAATGGTCTGTGAGAACCAGCGCAAGCATGGCCTCACAGACCTTGTTAATTCTGGGTATCGCGCAGATATCATGGCGACCCTTGGTGGAGACAACCGTTTCTTTCCCATCTTCCCTGAGGGTATCCTGGGGTTTGAGAATAGAAGGAATAGGCTTGACATGAACCCTGACCACAATATCCTCCCCGTTTGAAATCCCGGCCAGAATCCCACCGGCATTGTTGGACTGGAACCCTTCCAGGGTCATGGAATCGTTGTTCTCAGATCCCGTGAGTTCCGATGATCTTACGCCGGCTCCGATCTCAACGGCTTTCACCGCCCCGATGCTCATCATTGCCTTTGCAATCTCCCCGTCCAATTTATCAAACACCGGATCACCCAGGCCAGGCGGAACATTCCCGGCCTTAATTTCCACTACCCCCCCCACAGAATCCCCCTCTTTTTTGACTTGTGCCACCCGCTCGGCTATGGCATCTGCCGCCCGGGAATCCGCCACTCTGAACGGATTATTATTAATGGCATCCTTGTCAAAGGTCTGTGCGTGGATACCTCCCAATGCCAGGGTGTAACTTTCAATGGAAATATTATGGGGATCCAGCACCAATTGAGCCACAGCCCCTGCAGCCACCCGGGCGGCGGTTTCCCGGGCAGAAGCCCTGCCCCCCCCACGGTAATCCCTGATCCCGTATTTCTTAAAATAGGTATAATCACCGTGACCCGGCCGGAATATCTGAGCAATATCGGCATAGGATCTTGATTTGGCGTCCTCATTTGCAATAAGAATCATGATGGGGGTACCCGTGGTTTTGCCCTCAAAGGTGCCTGACAGAATTTTAGGGATATCCGGTTCTTTGCGTTTGGTTGAGGCCGGTCCCTGACCGGGTTTGCGCTTATCCAACGCCTTCTGGATGACGGCTTCATCAATGGGAAGATCAGGGGGGCAGCCCTGGATGACAACCCCCAGGGCCTTGCCGTGGGATTCTCCGAATGTGGTGATCTGAAACGCTTTGCCGAAACTAGAGCCGTTCATGGTCAAGTCTCCTTATTATTTCCCCGGCCGCTTCTTGAGGTGAATGATCGGCCGTATTAATTGTTATGCAGCCAAGTTCCCGGTATAAAGGCGTCCGGACATCCAAAAGTTCTCTGGTTTCCATCTCCAAACTCTGGGTGGTAAGATCAGGCCGGTGTAAGGCTATGAGGGCATCGGCACGTATCCGTGATATCAAAGTTTGGGCATCGGCATGGAGCCAGACTGGGTATCCTGAGGCTTTAATCCAGGCCCGGTTTTCTTCTGCCAGGACAATGCCGCCCCCCGTAGCAACCACAGGTGCTTTGGACAGGTCCAGGCCGGTCAATACCTGGGTCTCTTTTCCCCTAAAATAATCCCACCCCCTCTTTTCCACCATTTTTGCAATGGAAATATTGAACACGGATTCAAGGTATGCGTCGGTATCAACAAAGGAACGGTCAAGCATTTGCGCCAGTAATCTACCCGTAGTGGTCTTTCCGGTACACCTGTATCCGATCAAAAATATGGGTGTTATAGGTGTCACAATAACCTCCGGTACCTCAAAATTTAAAGGGCATCATAGAGCTGCCAATAGGTGGGAAAGGATTTTTCCACACAGGAAGGATTCTCAATTACCATCCCCTCAACCGCAAGGCCTGCCACAGAAAAAGCCATGGCAATACGGTGATCGTTGTAGGTCTCGATCACCGCTCCCCTGGGGGTGCCCCCGCAAATTTCCATGAAATCCGGGCCCTGACTCACAGTTATACCCATCTTGGATAACTGGGAACATACGGCATCAATGCGGTCGCATTCCTTGATCCTCAGATGGCCGATATTCCGTATCCGTGTGGTGCCCCTGGCAAAGGCGGCCACCACGGCAATGGCAGGCACCGCATCCGGGGTATCGGACATATCCACATCCACCCCTGTCAGCTCTCTGCCCTGGACAGAGAGTACCCTGCCCTGTCTTTCAATAAGGCATCCCATTTTTTCCAAAATTTCAACCTGTTTCAGGTCTCCCTGGAGGGAGTCTCCGATATTGTCCACCCCTATTTTATTACCGGTTACAGCACCGGCCGCCCAGAAATAACCGGCATTGGACATATCCGGTTCTACCACCCGGGTGCCGGGTAGATAGATCTGGTTGCCGGGCACCTCATACCGGGTATCAGATACCCGGGTGGCCACTACATTGAACTGATTCATCACATCCAAAGTCAGGTCGATGTAGGGCTGGGACACCGGAGGCCCGGTGAGGTCAATGACCAGACCCTGTTCGAACAGGGCTCCTGCCATGAGCAGGGCGGAAAGATACTGACTTGATTTTGAGCAGTCAATGAGGGTTTTACCCCCCAGGCGGCTGCCCCCCTGGATCACCACAGGGGGTGTGCCCCGGTCATTGCGGGAATGGGCTGAGATCTGGATCCGATTCAGTGCGTCCAGGAGTTCATTCATGGGCCGCTGGCACATACGGGTGTCTCCGGTAAGAGTATAGGCTGTATCACCCAGGGCCGCAATACCTGCCAGCAATCGCATGGAGGTCCCTGAATTCCCAAGATAGATAGGTTCTGAATAGGGAACGGGCCTCCCCCCGAATCCAATGACCTGGATAGTATCTTCGGGCATCTTTTGAATATGCGCCCCCATATAGCCCAGTGTTTTCCGGGTCAAGGAGAGATCTTCGCTCTCAAGTGAATTGTAAATTTTTGATTTTCCCTGGGCCAGGGCTGCGCAGATCATCATCCTGTGGGAAATACTTTTGGATCCCGGAACCACCACCACCTGGTCCGGTATGCTCCGGGGGTTAAGCGTTTTCATTATCTTCTCCTTTGGGTACCCGCTGGTACTGCAGTACCTGTTTTCTCATAAGTTCAATATCCGGTTCAATACCGGTCCAGAGCCGGAATTGCGCAGTGGCCTGGGCCAGAAACATGGACAGCCCGTCAATAACAATACATTTTTTTTCTTTTGCAGTTTTAAGCAAAACTGTGTCCAAAGGGGTGTAGACCACATCCATAACCACCATGCCAGGATAAAGAGCCTTGCCAGGGAAACTCAGAATTTTATGATTCGGAGCCATGCCCAGGCTGGTGGTGTTGATCACCACGTCAGCCTTTATCTTTTCTGCCTCCTCAGCCGGCACAAACTCTCCGTTAACCTTATAGGCAAGATCTATTCCCTTTTTCCGGCTCCTGTTGATAATAATTATATTTCCCCCTTCCCTGCTCACCCCGTGGGCAACGGCCCTTGCCGCACCACCGGCACCGATAATGCAGACCCGTTTGCCCTGGATGCCGTGATCCAGAAGCGGGGCAACCGCGGCACTGCTGTCGGTGTTGAACCCTTTAAGAACACCGCCTTCATTGACCAGGGTATTTACAGCGCCGATGTCACTGGCCATGGGGTCGATCCAGTCCAGGTAGTCCATTACGGATTCTTTAAAAGGAATCGTCACCGAAGCCCCCCTTATGTTCAGAGTACGGATGGCGGTCACCGCCTCCCGTATATCATCAGGTGCAAAGGCCAGGTAAACGGCATTGAGGTGTTTGTCCCGGAATGCCCGGTTGTGTATCACAGGGCTAAGGGAATGGGCCACAGGATTTCCCAGCACACAGTACAGCGCGGTTAAAGTATCTATCATGGCAGGGGTTCCTCTTTTACGAATACGGGGTAGGAACCAAGGACCTTGAGGGACAGGGTATCTGCCTTGATCTCTTCAATTGTTTGATGAACCGCCTCGTCCTGAATGTGGCCTTCAATATCCATGAAAAAATAGTAGCTCCAATTGTGATGTCGGGTGGGCCTGGATTCCAGCTTGACCATATTCAGTCCGGTCCTGTCGATGGGAGCCAGGGCCCGGAACAGGGCACCCGGCGTATGGGAAGTGGCAAACATGATTGAGGTTTTGTCCTGGCCTGTCCGTTCAGGCCGGTCCTTTCCAATGACAAGAAAACGGGTCACATTTCCCCCAAGGTCTTCTATCTTTGATGCCACGGGCAGGAGTTCGTATATATGGGCTGCCTTCTGGGAGGCAATGGCCGCCACGCTTTCATCCTGGGACGCCATAAGAGCTGCTTTAGAGGTGGAACTGGTCTCCATGACCTCTGCATTTGGAAAATACTTTCTCAGCCACCCCTTGCATTGGGCAATGGCCTGGGGATGGGAATAAACGGTCTTCACATCACAGGGTTCGCCGGTGATGGATAAAAGATCATGGGAAATGGGTTCATAATGTTCCGCACAGATGTTCAGGTCAAATTCAGTGAACAGGTCCAGGGTGTGGTTCACGGCGCCTTCAATGGAGTTTTCCACCGGAACCACCCCGAAATGACTCTGGGACCGTTCCACCTCCCTGAAGACTTCAAAGAGGTTGGGCCGCTCCATGAACCGGCCGGAATGTTTGAAATGATTAAGTGCCGCAATGTGAGTGTAACTGGCTTTTGGGCCCAAAAATGCTATAGTTTTAGGCTTTTGGATCTCCCGTGTGGCCGTGATGATCACATTGAAAATATACTGGATCAATTCCTTGTCTGCCGGCCCCTGGTTAATTTGGGCCAGATTTTCAATTACCATCCGTTCCCGGGTCCGGTCAAGGATCTGGCTGCCCTTCTGCTTTTTAACGGCACCCACCTGCTCACCGATCTTAAGACGACGATTGATTAACTCCAGGATATGCGCATCAATCCTGTCGATTTCCTCCCTCAGGGGAATCAGAGGGTTTTTTTTGTTATCCGCCTGGTTATCCGCCGAGTTGTCAGCCAATTTTTTTTCCATTGGGTCATTTCCCTTTTCTGCCTCTTTATCCATTACAAATAGTTCCCGGAAACGAAAAAACCGCATCAGGCGATGCCTGCTGCGGTTTTTTTGATTCTTTGGCCGGGTGGAAAATTAGTTTACCACAGACAGGCAGGCCCCCGTTTAAAAGGTCTGCTAAAATAAAAATATCTGGTAAAGGTGGTAAAGTTCATTTATCGTCCCGCTATTGTTCCGATTAATTTAAGTTTTCGAAGCTTATACGCCTGATTTCATTCTGTCAAGTGGGAATGATAATTTTGTAAATTCCGAATTTAAATCAAGCATCTTCAGAGGGCTTGATGATAAAGGACTGAATGCGGTTGCCGTCCATATCCTTTACCGTGATTACCCAATTGTTTATGCGGATGGACTCCCCGGGATTGGGAATCCGTTCGATCTGTTCCAGGAAAAAACCTGAAAAGGTGTCATAGTTGACGGATTCGGGAATCTCAATATCCAGCTCCTTGTTCAGATCATCCACATCAATTTTTCCGGCCACCAGCCATTTGTTCCCCTTGAGCTGGACAATATCCGGGGAGTTATGGTCTGTCTCATCCACGATCTCACCGAAAATTTCCTCCACCACATCTTCCAGGGTGACAATTCCCGAGACCCCGCCGTGCTCATCCACGATGACTGCCATATGGCTTTTTTTTGTTTTAAAAGCCTGGAGCAGGGAATCCAGTTTTTTGGATTCCGGAATAAAATAAGGCTTTTTCATGATGGATTTGAGGTCCATTGATTGGGTATCTTCACCTCCTGCCACCTGTTTGTGAAACTTTGCAAACAGGTCTTTGACATGGAGGACCCCCACAATATTGTCAATGGTATCTTCTATAACCGGAATCCTTGAAAACCCGGTTTTGAGTATCGCCTGGATATCCAGGCCCTCGGAGACATCCACCACAAACATATCCGCTCTGGGCGTCATGATTTCAGAACAGGAGGTATCGTCAAATTCAAAAATATTGGTAATATATTCCTTTTCTTCTTCCTTGATCTCCCCTTCTTCTTCAACCACTTCAACCATAGTCATGAGTTCGTCCTCGGTCACTGTCTCCTGGGCATTGTCGAATGTGCCGTGGAGCCTGGGGATAAAATTGAGAATAAAAATCAGGGGCCAGAACAATTTGGACAGCCAATAGAGAGGATAAATTACGCCCCGGGAAACCAGAACGTTGTTATGGTTGGCAAATGATTTAGGAAATATTTCGCCAAAGACCAGAATTAAAAGGGTCATGATACCGGTGGTAATCCCCACGGCATTGGACTGGAAAGAGGATATGGCAAGAGAGGTAGCCAGAGCCGATGCGCCGATGTTGACCAGGTTATTTCCGATGAGAATGGTTGTCAGCAGTCCGTGGGAGTCTTCTTTCATCACCATGATCAGCCGACCGGTTCTGGACCCGTCTTTTGCGATGTGAAGGGCCTTAACTTTGGAAATAGAAAATAATGCTGTTTCAGAAGATGAAAAAAAGCCCGACAGGAAAAGGCAGAGAATCAACAGGGTGACTTCAAAGGTCATGAAAACTTAGATCCTTAAATATTTAAACAAAATTTATACAGAATTCACTCTAATCGGTTTTATCCGGGTTTGTCAAACATGTATTGACGCTTCTCCGGTTTTTCACAAAATTTAAAATGATTTTTGCGGTTCGTTCCGGAGCACCTGAGGTGCCCAGACGCTTGCGGACTTCTAAGAGATTTTTTCTATGGACATCCAGCTCGGAAATCATCGAAAAGGCGGTTGCGCTGATGTCCTCTGGATTCGCACGGGACTGAAGACGTTCTGGCATAACCTCCCGCCCTACAATAAGATTGGCGAGGCCGGCGTATTTTATCTTTACCAGCAGTTTTGCAAGCCCATAGGCCAGGGGGGACATTTTATAAATAATAATGGTGGGTAAGCAGCAAAGAGCAGCCTCCAGGGTAACCGTACCCGAGGCTGCAATGAGCATATGGGACTGTTCAAATACCGAGCACGGCCGACCGGGAACAACCCGGCAGAGGTCTCGGCAGGGATGAGCCTCTATAATCTGGCGGATCCGTTTTTCATGGAGGACGGTACCCGAAGAGATCACAAACCTGGCACCGGGAATCCGGTGAGCAATTTTTCCGGCAGAATCCAGCATCACCGGCAGAAGATTTTGAATTTCAGACAATCTGGAACCGGGCAAAAGACCTATGACCGTTTTTTGGGTAGCGCAGCTTCCGGTTGATGGGGGAAGCGGATGTGGATATTCATCCACCAAGGGATTGCCCACATAGGTGGCAGCAATGTTCCACTTTTTGTAAATAGACTGCTCAAAGGGAAGGATCAGGGCCACATGGTCCGTGAATGCTTTGATTTTATTCAGCCGAGCGGAATTCCAGGCCCAGACCTTTGGCGCGATATAATAACATACCGGTATCTCATATTTTTCTTTGATATATTTGGCCACCCTGAGATTAAACCCGGGGTAGTCTATGAGGATGACAACATCAGGCAGGTCTGTTTTCAGGCGGTGCTTTACCGTCTGGAATGCCAGTTTAATGGTAGACAACTGCCGGACCACCTGGATCAATCCCATGGCAGACAACCGCTCAATGGGAAAAAAAATATCCGCCCCCAATTCTGCCATGGCAGGGCCACCGATGCCGGATATCCGGATTTTGGGGACCATTTTCTTCAGGGACCGTATCAAAGGTGCTGCATGGAAATCGCCTGAGGGCTCACCGGTAAGGATCATGATATGGGCAGGCCTTTTACTCATGGGATATCTTCATCTGCAAGGGCAATAATAGAAATTTTATATTTATCGGCCAGGGCAATCATCTCCTCCCGGTCAAATGCCAGGGATTTACCGGCTTCAAGGGCCAGAACCGTGGCCCCTGCTTTATTCATGATTTCAATGGTGGTACAGCCCGATGACGGCAGATCAAACCGCAGATCCTGACTGGGCTTGGACAGTTTGACCACCACCGCCCCGCTTCCCCGGGAGAGGCGGCCTCCCCTAAGGATCGTCTCATCCGTACCGTCAATGGCTTCAACCGCCAGAACCGTGCCGTTGGAAATTACAAGACACTGACCGATATCCAGCCGGCCGATTTCCTTTGCCAATTGCCAGCCCTGATAAATATCTTTTCTTTCGGCTTTATCGGGTTTACGCCGGGTCCAGCATCCCTTTGGGCTGATGAGTTCCGGCAGGAGAAAGGTTGAGGGCAAAAGCTCTATCCCTTCCTTTGCCATGAGGTCTGCAAAAGAGGTGAGAATACTGTCGTCATGGGTACGGGCGGTCCTGGCAATAAATGCCAATGCCTTTAAATCCGGACGGATATCCTTGAAAATGTTTGCCTTCTGAACGGAACCCAGCATCACGGCATTGGATATCCCATATTTTTTAAAATATTTTACCAGCTTATTGATCTGGCCAAGGTAGAACCATTTGAATTCAGCAACCTGATCTGCAAGAGCGGGATCAGTTTCAGAATGGAACCCAGCCCCAATGACCTCATATCCGTTACAGGCTGCCTTTTGCGCAAAAAGGCGGGGGAATTGCCCCCCGCCTGCAATCAAACCTATTTTATTACCCTGGATTTCCGGATGCCCGTTGTTCATCTCCTACCTGGTCACCCCGCGGTTGGATTCCTGGATGAATCTCATAAAGGTCAAAACCTCCGGGGTCTGTTCAACCTCAGCCTTGGCCCGTTCCTGGGCCTGGGTCACGGTGAGCCCGATCCTGAAAAAAATCCGGTAAATTTTCTTCAATTGCCTGAGGGTGGTTTGCTGGAAATTGTGCCGTTTCAAACCCACATTGTTCAGCCCGTGAAGGGTAGCCCGGTCTCCGGCGGCTATCACATAGGGAGGGATATCCTTGACCACGGCAGATTTGCCTCCGATATAGGCATAATCCCCTATTTTTACGAATTGATGGATGGCCACCAGGCCACCGATGGTGGCATGGTCTCCGATCTCAATATGACCTGCCAAAGTGGAATTGTTGGCCAGGATTACCCCTTTTCCGGTTTTGCAGTCATGGGCAATGTGGGTATAAGCCATGAGATAATTCTCTTCACCCACCTCGGTAATACCGCCCCCGAATCCTGTGCCCCTGTTGATGGTGACAAATTCCCTGATAATGGTTCCCCGCCCGATTTTCAAGAAGGTCTTTTCCCCGTGAAATTTCAAATCCTGGGGATCTCCGCCAATGGAAGCATATTGGGAAATCTGGCAGTCCGCACCTATGGTAACGTGATTTTCTATGGTTGTATAGGGACCTATAGTGGTATTGGCACCGATACATACATCGGCATTGATAATGGCATAGGGCCCTATGGATACATTTTCATCAATCTGGGCCGATGAATCAATAATCGCGGTTGGATGGATCATACTTACTCCGTATTTTTACTTTCCAGTGCTTTAAGTCTTTTTTCCAGGGAAAGCAGTTTGGTTCTCATTCCCGGCAGACGGGAGATGATATTGGCAACTTTCAGCCATGTTTTATGAGGCATATGGGGTATCCCCGAAACGATTTCATTGGGAGGCACATCTTTAGACACACCGGCATAGGGGCCGACAATGGCCCCGTCGCCAACGGTGAGGTGACCTGAGACACCGGCTTTTCCGGCAATAATAACATTGGCGCCTATTGTCGTGCTTCCGGCGATTCCAACCTGGGCCACCACCAGGGTATTGTCGCCGATTTTCACATTATGAGCGATATGAACCTGATTGTCAGTCTTAACGCCGCAGCCGATACGGGTGACACCCAAAGTTCCCCTGTCAATGGTGGTGCAGGCTCCTATTTCGGCATTATCTCCGATATCCACGAATCCTGTGTGGATGAGTTTGGCATGGCCGTCCGCATCCCGGGTAAACCCGAACCCGTCTGATCCGATCACGGCATTGGAATGAATAATCACCCCTTTGCCCAAACGGCTTTTTTCCATAAGGCTTACATTGGGTTTGATCTCACACCCGTCACCGATCCGGCAGTGGTCTCCCACAAAAACTCCGGCCATAATCCGGACCCGGGCGCCGATCACCGCATCCCGGCCGATGACAACATTGGCCCCGATACAGGCCCCCTTGCCGATATCAGTACCTGATCCGATAATGGCTGTGGGATGGATACCCTCACCGGCCTCATCTCTTGGAAAAAGATGCTCAACCACTTTAAAAAATGATAATTTAGGATTAGGACTGAGTAAAAGGGTAGTCTCGCATCCTGGTTCAGGAGAAAATCCCTCAGGGACCAGAACAACACCTGCCCGAGTTTCCTCCAGTCGGGATAAATACCCCTGGTCCACGGCAAAGGTCAGATCACCGGGCCCTGCATCATCAAAGGAGCAGACCCCGCGGATCTCGTATGCGGGGTTCCCCGTAACATGGGCACCGACCATGCCTGCTATTTGACCGGCAGTCAGCATATCACTTATTTTTTCTGGGCAATCTTTGTGTTGTAGGTTTTAATGACCAGATCCGTGATGTCGACCTGAGCCGGCATATAGATAACCCCTGCGGTTTTTCTTTCCAGAATGAGAAGGAACCCCTGCTCTTTTCCAAGAGAATTTGAAATCTCAAAGACATCTTTCTGGATCTGATTAATCTGCTTGTTCTGGAGGATCCGAAATTCTTCGGTAAAATCAGCATTCATTTTTTTCAGATCAGATACCCTGTCCCGAAGTTCCCTCTGGCGGTCCCGTTTTTTTTCAGGGCTGAGTACCAAAGATTCCCGTTCCAGGGCAAGGGACATTGCTTCAACATCCTTTTTTTCAGTGTCCAGTTTTTCCTGAAGTTCCGTCCACTTGGCTTTTAACTCCTTTTGGGTCATTTTCCCGGCGCTGGAGTCCTTGAGCACCTTTTCAAAATTGACCACGCCAATTTTGGCTACGTCTGCACCAAATGCAGATCCGATAAAAATGCCTGTAAAGATCAGGATTGCCAGTGTTATGAATCTTTTTTTCATTCATGCCTCCAAAAATTAATCGAGTAAATATTAAAATAAAGTAAATTAATTAGCGTTAGAAAAATGCGCCAATGGAGAAGTCAAACTGCCCGTCTCCCGTTTTTTTCACGGTTTTCCCGTCGATAACGATACCATAGGCCAGGCGGATGGGTCCCATGGGGGAATTCCACCTCATTTCAACTCCTGCGCTTGAAAACTGGTCTCCAAGATCAATATCATCACCGTGATTATATACATCCCCCCTGTCATAAAAAAGAACCCCGTAGGCTCCGGCATCTTCTGCCAGTGGGAAAATCATTTCCAGATTAAACTGCATAAATTTTTGCCCACCGACTTCAATAGTGGAGCCGGCTGGAGTCGCATTAATATCCGTACTGTCAAATCCTCTGATAGATTTGATACCGCCAAGGTAAAAACGTTCCCAGTCAATATCGGGATCTCCGCCAGTCCGGTCATTCAGATACCCTCCCTTTGCATAGATGCCGCCGGTGACTTTCCAGAACAAAGGAAAGAAACACGCCGATTCAACCATATACCTGGTAAAATCAATCTCTCCACCTAAAAATTCTCCTGCATATTCAACAGAAGCCTTGTGATACATCCCCTCTGTTGGCAGAAAACGGTGATTCCTGGAATCGTAACTGATATATGGTGTTATGCTTGAGGTTAGGTAAGAGCCGCTCCTTACATTGGTGTTTGCCGTATCAACATCCGAAATACTAAAGCTTTCAATATTATAATTAATCCCGATGGAGGTATGGTCCCAAAATTGACGGTTGCCCACCCTAAGGGTTAGTCCTATGGCATCTTTGTCGTAATAATCATATTCATTATCAAATTTATAAATGTCAAACCCGGCTGATATAGGCCGGTCAAACAGCCAGGGTTCTGTAAATCCGATATTGAACAAGGCATTCGTTCCAGACAACCGGGTGGTAAACTTAAGATTCTGACCACGGCCTAGAAAATTACGCTCCTGCACTGAAAACTGGCCGAAAGCACCGTCATCACTGCTGAACCCACCACCAAAAGAAAAGTTACCGGTGGGTTTTTCCACAACCTTGACTTCCACATCCCGCTGATTGGGGTGTGCTGTTTTTACAGGGATAAGTTCCACATTGGCAAAATAATCAGCGACCCCAAGGTTTCTGTGACTGCGCTGAATTCCTCTCATACTGTACCGGCCTTGTTCCTTGATGGCCAACTCGCGACGGATAACTTTATCCCGGGTTTTAGAATTTCCTGTAATGATGATCCGGTTAAAATATACAAGCTCACCCTTATCTACATTAAAGGTGATATTCACAATTTTGTTTTCCTCATCCTTGTCTACTCTGGGAGAAATACGTGCGTTGGCATAGCCGTCATTGGAATACAGATCATTTAGGGTAATCATATCCTTACGGATCAACTCCCGATTGTATAATTTAGACTCCCGGGAAACTAATAATCCCAGCAACTCATCTTCGGAAGTCAATATATCGCCTTTAATGCCGACCACTCCGTTCTTGTACTGGTCCCCTTCATCAATCTTGAAACTGATGGTAATACGCTCTTTTTCAAGATTAATTTTTGCATCAGACACCTTGACATTTATGAATCCATTGTTTTTATACAGGGATTCTATGCGTATGGCATCATTGTCAAGTTCAGTTTCGTCCAGGTCCCCGGAAGAGGTAAGAAAAGACCAGAATCCTTTCTCCTTGGTTTCCATAACATCTTTAATGTCATCATCATCAAAGTGCTCATTCCCCTGGAATACAATAGACTCAATTTTGACTTTTTCACCTTCATCAATGATAAAAACGACATCTGCCTGACCATTTTTCAAAGATTTTATTTCATAGTTGATCCTGCAATTATGATAATTTTTTTCAAAATAGAGCCGCTTGAGCTTTTCAGCGTCATTGTTGATCTTATATACATTAAGAATGGAACCGGTACTGGTTTCCACAGCATCAAACAATTCTTCAGTTTCATAAATCTGATTATTTTTAAACACGATATTCCGGACGCTGGGTTTTTCATCCACCTGAAATATAATTTCAACCCCTCTATCCAGAGTGTTCTTTTCGATCACTACATTATCAAAATACCCCATTTTGTATATGAAACCCAGATCTTTGTTCAAGGTATCAGGATTCAGCAAGTCACCTATTTTTGATGAAATCACCCTGGAAATCGCATCTGCCTCCACACGTTTGTTACCGGCAACGCGAATGGCAGATATTATTTTTTTCTGGAAAAGTTCACCAAGAATATTCTTACTCAGACTGGAAACAGCAGAGAAAAGTTCCTCCATATTGGGGGCCTGGGAAAAAAAGGTCTGGGGCAGTTGTTTTTCATACACATTGTGCATCTGGGTATCGATACTGATGCCTTTGCCCGCAATAAAAATATTTCCGGTGATGATCCAGTCCACCCCAAGGCGGATACCTTCCTGCCGGAACCGGCTGTACTCCCAGTCGCTGACATCGGTTTGGCTTTCCAACAGAATAATTTTTGCACCGTCTTTCTCAAGTTTTTCCCTGAGCATTCCGGGGACTGCAGTTTTGATTTTTCCGTTGACCTTTTCAGCCTGGACATTAAACGGAAAGACAGCCACACTCACCTGCTGTTCAGCAAAGAGGAAATTTATCCCGCAAAAATAAAAAAGAATAGTCAGTATTAAACCGATTTTAGCTTGTTTCATAAATAGTTCCTAAGACAAATAGTCCCCAAAGGTTTATGCCGGTATTATTTTGCCCTGTTTCAGGGTCACCCTTCTGTCCATCATTCCGGCGAGATCTGAGTTATGGGTAACCACAATAATGGTCATTCCCATTTCCCGGTTCAGGTCCGTGAGAAGTCCGTGAACACTGTCGGAGTTTTCCTGATCCAGGTTTCCAGTGGGCTCATCGGCCAGGAGCATATCCGGTTCCATAACCAGTGCCCTTGCAATGGCAACCCGTTGCTGTTCACCGCCGGAAAGATCTTCAACCCGGTACCTTAGGCGCATACCGAGTCCAACCCTTTCAAGCATACTTGATGCATGTTTTTCAATAGTTTTTTTTGATTTACCGGAAATCAGACCCGGCATCATAACGTTTTCAACGGCTGTAAACCCCTGGAGGAGATAGTGGAACTGAAAAACAAATCCAATTTTCTGATTTCTGAATCGGGCCAGTTTTTCATCTCCAAAGGAGAAAACATTATCCCCCCTGTACCTGAGCAGGCCTTGATCCGGTCTGTCCAGAGTACCGATAATATTGAGCAACGTAGATTTCCCTATGCCGGAGGCTCCCACCACGGCCATAGTTTCACCTTTATGGATTTCAAAATCCGCAGCCCTGAGCACTTCAAGGGATGAAGTTGGGGAAACAAATGACTTGCTGATTCCCTCAAGGGCCATGAAAGGCACATCATTCAGTACATCAGCCATACCGAATTGCCTCCACAGGGTCCATGCGGGATGCCTTATAGGACGGATACAGGGTCGAAAGGAAACAGATCAGCACGGCCGACAAAGCGATGATCGCAACATCCCCGTATTCCAGCTGCACAGGCAGGGTTGAAAAGGGATAAGCTTCAGGCAATTTGATGAAGTCATATTTTTTAAGCACATAACAGACAACAACCCCTGCGAATGTACCGATAATGGTTCCCAGCACCCCGATAATCATTCCTTTGATGATAAAGATATGCCGAATCATGGCATGGGTGGCACCCATGGCTTTGAGCACGGCAATATCCTTGGTCTTTTCCATAACCATCATAATAAGGGCAGAGGCAATATTAAAGGCCGCCACCAGAATGATCAGGGTAAGAATCACGAACATGGCTGTTTTTTCAAGTTTTAAGGCTGAAAAAAGGCTTTGGTTAATGTCCATCCAATCCCTGATATAATAAGGATACTGGATAAATTCCATTTGACGTTGTCTCAATTTTTTAACATCAAATATATTGTCCACCCAGATGCCCAAGGCAGAAATTTTACCCTGGGCCGAGACCAGAGACTGAACCTGGTCGAGCCTTGCATAGGCCAGCATAGCGTCATATTCCGACATCCCGGATTCAAATGTCCCCCGGACAATAAATTGCTTCATTGAAGGAATCTGTCCCATGGGAGAGATAATGGTAGACGCGGACATGAGAAGCACACGGTCCCCCTGTATGACGCCGATGGAATTGGCCAACTCCCGACCCAGAATGATCCCGGGAAGCCCTTTCTTCTCCTTTGGATCTGCCAGAACATTTTTCAGAGCTTCAGGGGTGAAACCCTTGATGAGGGATGCCCCGCTTTCCGGGGTAATACCCCGGACCATGATCCCAGAAAAGGACCGTTTGGTCCGGATCATGGCCTGGCCGAACAGAATAGGCGAGACCCCTTTTACTCCCGGAATTTTCCCTATTTGTTCGGCCTGTTCACCATCGGCCTTAAAACTTCCCCCGTAATTCATGACTAGAATATGGGGTTCAAGGCCGAGAATCCGTTTACGGAACTCCGTTTCAGCCCCGCTCATCACGGCAATGACGACCACGAGAGCCATTACGCCAAGGATAACGCCTGCAACGGAAAGAAAACTGATCAAAGAGATAAACCCCTCTTTCCGTTTTGCCTTCAGGTATTTTCGCGCTATGAAAAATTCAGCAGCCATTAGGCCTTAAGCATTTTTCATATGGGGAAAAAGAATAACTTCCCGGATGGATGGCGAGTCTGTCAGCAGCATGACCAGGCGATCAATGCCGATGCCCTCTCCTGCCGTGGGTGGCATACCGTATTCAAGGGCTTCCACATATTCCGAATCCATAATATGAGCCTCATCATTGCCTTCGTCACGCTGGCGGACCTGCATGAGAAATCGATCGTTCTGATCTTGAGGGTCATTGATTTCGGAAAATCCATTGGCAATTTCCCGGCCCGCAATAAACAATTCAAACCGGTCGGTGAGTTCGGGGTCTGTATCACTTTTCCGGGACAGAGGAGAAATTTCCACAGGGTATCCGGTTATAAAAGTCGGCTGGATGAGCTTTGGTTCAACCAGGGCATCAAAAAGTTTGGCCACCACCTTGCCGTGGCGGTCTTTTTTGGTAATGTGAATATTCTCTTTTTCTGCATGGGCCAGCAGGGCCTGGGTGTCATTGATAATGGCCGGATCAATACCGCCGATTTCCGACAGAGACTCAATCATGGGAATCCGTTTCCAACCCATTGAAAAGTCGAGGGTTTCCCCCTGATATTCAAGAATATTGCTGCCGGTCACCTGTTGCACAATGGACTCAAACATCACCTCTGTGAGGTCCATGAGGTCTTCATAGGTGGCATAGGCCTGATAAAATTCCACCATGGTGAATTCAGGGTTATGCCGTGTGGAGACCCCTTCATTCCTGAAATTCCGGTTAATTTCAAACACCCGTTCAAACCCGCCCACCACCAGACGCTTGAGATAAAGTTCCGGGGCAATACGCAGAAAAAGCTCCATGCCCAGGGCATTGTGCCAGGTCTTAAAGGGAGTGGCTTCGGCACCGCCGGCCAGGGGCTGCATCATGGGCGTTTCCACTTCCATGAAGCCCTGGGCCTCAAAAAACCGGCGCATGGCCGCCACGACGGCAGATCTCTTGGTAAATATGTCCCTGGCCTTTTCATTCATAATCAGGTCCAGATAGCGCTGGCGGTATCTTTTTTCCGGATCTTTAATACCGTGAAATTTTTCAGGCAAGGGCCTGACGGATTTGGATAAAAGGCGAAATTCAGTTGCCAGGAGAGTCCACTCTCCGGTCCGGGTCTTGAACAACGGACCTGAAACCCCGATAAAGTCACCGATATCCAGTTTTTTAAACAGGGCGTAAGTCTCATCCCCCACTTTATTTTTCTGGATGTACATCTGCATCTGCTCCCCGCTGTCCTGAAACCGGACAAAAGAGGATTTTCCCATTTTATTGATGGCCATCATCCGACCGGCCAGATGAAATATCCGACCATCCTCACCCAAACTATCTTCTTCTTTATCAATGATAATTTTTACCTGGGGGACCGTGCAGTCAGGCTTAAAATTGTTGGGGTAAAGGGGAATGCCCTCTTGTCTGAATTCGTTTATTTTTTCTTTTCGAATCGTGAGCAGCTTGCTTGTAGTTTTATCCATTTATTGTTATTTCCATAAATTATCAGCACCTTAACAGGCCGTTTTTTGTCAACTATAGCACATTGCCGGAAATACGTATCCGGCATATCCAGACTTCAAAGCCTAGTAAGATAGCCTGGTTTACCTGAAATTGTCAATAAATAGATCTGAGCCCACTATATTTTAAAAGATTCAGCATTTTGAAAAATTAAAGTAAACATGGTCCCTTTACCGGGTATAGTCTCGAAATCCATCATCCCGTCATAGGCATCAATGATCCTGTGAATGATGGACAGGCCAAGGCCGGTGCCTTCTCCTTTGGTCGTAAAAAAGGGGTCAAAAATATGGGGGGCATGGGTGGGGTCTATCCCTTTCCCCGTATCCCGGATGGTCAGGTAAATCCGCTTGTTCCGGGGAGAGTTGAGGGTGATGATGACTTTTCCGGAGCGATCTATGGATTCGGCTGCATTTTTGATCAGATTCCATAGAATCTGCTGGAGGTGTACCGGATCCATCCAAACCTCCAGGTTCGTTTCCAGCTTTGTTTCCAATTCTATTCTGGACTTCCATTCCGGTGTATTCAGGAATAAGGCCTTTACATCTTCAATGGCCCGGGCCAGGTTTACTTTCCGTGCATTTGCCCTGCCCGGTTTTGAAATCAGGCGGATGTCATTGACAATCTGCCCCAGCCGGTCTGTTTCTCTCAGGATGATCTGCATGAGTTTATCCTGATCGGTCCCGGATTCGGTTTCATCCCTGAGCAGCTGTATGGAACCGGATAAAGAGGCCAGGGGATTTTTGATTTCATGGGCAATACCTGAAATCATCTCATCCACGGCTGCCATTTTTTCAACTCTTTTAAGGTGCTCCTGGGTAATTTTTAAATCCTGTCGTGCTGTTTTGAGCTGAAAGGATAATATCCCGCTCAGTGCCGCCACAGCAAAACAGGCGGCAATGGTGATGATAATCCTGTACAAAATCTGGGATTCATTCACACTTGCAGCCAAAGCCGGTCCACCGCCAAAGGGAGATATGATATTAAAATATTCAAGTTCAATAAGCAGACCGTATTGCAGACTGGATAAAACAGCCACAACAAAACCGCCCCGCTGTGGCAGAAGCATGGCCGTATAAATAATTACGACAAGATATAAAAAGGTAAATATGGAATGATAACACCCTGTGACAAAAATAATCGCCGTCACCAGAATGGAATCGGCAATGGTCTGAACATAGGCCAGAGGCCTGAGATATTTCTTCTGCTGGAGCCAGAAAAAATAAATGAGTGACAGCCCCAGAACCACACCAGACATTTTATATAACGATAGCACCGGCTGGCCGGTAATATTATCCGTACCGTTCCTGGAAAAAACAAGGGTAGAAAACACAAGAACAATGGAAAACACGGCCCGGGCCAGGGTCACCCACTTGATCTGAACCGACAGTTCATGGGCTTGTGGGTGAAGCGTTGGGGAACTATCCAACTGCGCCGGCCATGGAAAAAATGGGTAAGTACATGGCTATAACCAACCCGCCGACCACAACCCCCAGGAAAACCAGCATAAAGGGTTCAATCATGTCTGTGAGATTTTTCACGGCCTGGTCCACCTCATCATCGTAAAAATCCGCAATTTTTTCCATCATGGTATCCAGAGCACCCGTGGATTCCCCCACGGCAATCATGGAGCATACCATTGAGGGGAATACCCCGCTTTCCAGCAAAGGATCAGCCATGGACCGCCCTTCTGCAATACCCACCTTGACATCTGAAATGGCAAATTCCACGATCTTGTTTCCCGAGGTTTTCCCCACAATGTCCAAGGCCTCCAGGATAGACACCCCCGAAGAAATCATGGTGGAAGTGGTCCTGGTGAACTTAGCCACGGCCACCTTCCGGATCAGAATACCGATTACGGGCAGGCGTAAAAAAAGGTCATCCATAAAAATCCGTCCCTTTTTGGTTTTGTAGACTCGCCCGATGAGAATAAATGTGCCGACAATCCCACCGAAAAGATACCCGAAATTATTGACAGCAAAATTGCTCATTGACACGACCATTTGTGTGGGTACCGGCAGGGACGATCCCATGGAGGCAAACATCTCTTCAAACACCGGGATGACAAATACCAGGATGACAGTCACCACAATAACCGCCACAATCATGGTAATTGCCGGATAGGTCATGGCCCCTTTTACCTGCTTTTTCAATTTGGCCATTTTTTCCATATAAGCGGACAGCCGCTGGAGGATCACATCCAGAATACCGCCAGCCTCACCGGCCGCAATCATATTCACAAAAAGTTCGTTAAAGACCTTGGGATACCGTTTCAGGGCATCAGCAAAGGTTTCACCCGATTCCACGGACTCTTTTATTTTTTTCAATTGTTTTTTGAATGTCGCATTCTCCTGCTGGGACTGCAGGATGTCCAGACATTGAAGCAGGGGCAGCCCTGCATCAATCATGGTTGAAAACTGCCGGGCAAAAATGATAACATCGCTATCTTGAACCTTGGGCTGGAGAAATGAAACATTCTCAAACAAATCTTTGGGTTTTTTCTTGATACGGATGGGTGTTATCTTACGCCGCTCAAGGCTGAGACGAACCTGTTCCTGGCTCTCGGCCTCCATTTCTCCTTTTATTTTCCGGCCTCTTGGATTCTTTCCCTTCCACTCGAAAATTACAGCCATGATTTGTCCTTATACTTTAGTGGTTTCTCATTTGTTAGGGGGTCGGAAGTGCCCACAGCCTTCAAACACACCCATCGGCAACTTTATTGCAAACTCGAGCCTGACACAAATCAATCCAATGCAAAATTCAGTCCTGAATCTAAACACAAAACCGGATGCAGCCTGAAATTCATTGACCCCGGAGCAATTGTAATTAGAGACAGGATATACTATATAAATTTCGAACCCTCTTTTCAACAGGAGTTAACTATTGACCCGTAAAAAATCAGCTATCAAGGCGCAAACCGTTATTACAAGCCACATGAATGCGGATTTTGATGCCATCGGTGCCATGCTTGCAGCCCAGAAGCTTTATCCTGAAGCGGTTATCATTTTTCCGGGGTCCCAGGAAAAGAGCCTTAGGGATTTTTTCATCCACTCCATGAGCTATCTCTTCAATATGGCGGACCCTTCGGGCATTGACTTCTCGGAAACCCGGCGCCTGGTCATTGTAGACACACGGCAGCACAGCCGGTTGACAGGGGTTTCCCAACTTTTGAATAAAAAAGGCCTGATTATTGATATCTATGATCACCACCCGCCCATGCCCGGAGAAATCAAGGGTAACCTGGATGTCTCCAAACCCTATGGGGCCACCACCACCATCCTATGCGAAATTCTCCGGAAAAGAGACATTGAAGTGAACCCGGAAGAAGCAACTGTCATGGCTCTGGGAATTTACGAGGATACGGGTAATTTTACCTATACATCTACCACACCTGCAGATTTCATCCAGGCCAGTTTCCTTCTGGAATGCGGGGCCAGTCTCAATACCATTGCCAGCCTTGTTGTAAAAGAAATGAAAACAGAGCAGGTCACCTGGCTAAACGAGCTTATCAATGAAAAAACCTCCCACAGGATCAGCGGAATCCAGGTTCATATATCCACCATCTCCTCATCCTCCTATATTCCGGATCTGGCTTCCATTGTCCAGAAAATCGTGAGAATGGAAGACCTGGACATTTACTTTGCCGTGGTGCTCATGGGCACCAAAATAAATATCATCGCCCGGAACAGACTGGCTGAAATCGATGTGGGCAAGCTTCTGGCCGGTTTCGACGGAGGCGGGCATTCTTATGCTGCATCGGCCAAAGTAGAGGGGCAGACCCTGGCCCAGGTTGAATTGAGGCTGCTGGACATGCTCAAACGGCAGCTCAACAGCCTGAGGGTCGCCAAAAAACTCATGTCATCGCCCGCAATTACCATCGACCTGAACTGTAGTTGCCGGGAAGCAGGTGCTCTTATGACCCGGTATAATATTGACACCCTGTTGGCAGTAAACAATGAGACCCAGGCCTATGAAGGCTATATTACCCGGCAAGTTGTTGAAAAATTGCTCTTCCATAAACTTGGCAGCCAGCCGGTGAACGATTATATGAACTCCGAAGCCCAATGGGTCACCCTGGACGCCGACCTGGCCGAAATTGAAGAAAAACTCATTGAAGAAAAACATCGAATCATTCCGGTGATGAAAAACACCCATATTATGGGCGTGATTACCCGGACAGATCTCCTGGACTACCTGGTTGAACACAACAGGGAAATATCCAGAGTTGAAAAGCAGGTCATTAACCGGCCCAATGCAAAAAAAAAGTATGTCAAACACCTGCTGGACCAACGGCTTGACAGCCGGACAAAGAATCTGCTCAGGGATATCGGCCTGGCCGGGGATCAATTGGGCATGGAGGTCTATGTGGTGGGCGGTTTTGTACGGGACCTGATGCTGGACCGGTCCATTGAAGATGTGGATATCGTTGTGGAAGGAGACGGCATTGCCTTTGCCAGGCATTTTGCCCAAGAACAGGGCTGCAGAGTCCATCCCCATCAGAAATTCAATACCGCGGTCATTGTTTTTGAAAACGATTTCAAAGTGGATGTGGCCTCGGCACGGCGGGAATACTATACCATGCCGGCGGCTCTGCCCATTGTGGAAAATTCATCCATTAAACTGGATATGGCCAGACGGGATTTCACCATCAATACCCTGGCCATCGCCTTGAATCCTGAAGCCTACGGTGTCCTTATCGACTATTTTGGAGCCGGGCGGGACCTGAAAGACAAAACCATCAGAATTATCCACAACCTTAGCTTTGTGGAAGATCCCACCCGGGTGTTCAGGGCCATTAAATTTTCTAACCGCTTTGGTTTCAATATCGGCAAAGTCACATCCAACCTTATCAAAAATGCCTTGAAAATTGACACATTCAAAAATCTGAGCGGTCTCAGGGTTCTGTCGGAACTCAAACAGATTTTCAGTGAGCAGAATCCCATTCCGGCGGTGGAAACCATGGCCTCCTATGGGGTGGACAAGGTCATTCACAAGGAATTGTCCGTTACCCCCAAGACCTATGAACTGTTTGAAGCTGTAAACAAGGCATTGGCATGGCATGACCTGCTATATGTGAATGAAGATTACCCCAGGTGGGCGGTATATTTTATGGCCCTGCTCAACCGCCTCACTTTCCGGGTGTGCGATGAAGTCCTGGACCGCCTAATGGTTCCGCTCAAAGAACGGCAGCTCCTTTTAGACAGGCGGTATAAAGTCGAAAACCGGCTTAGCCTCATTGAAAACAAGTTTCCGATTTCACGCCAGGAAATGTATTGGGGACTCATTAATTTTAAAACAGAGTGCCTGCTCTATATGATGGCATTGAGCAACAGCGAGGAGGTCCAGAAAGCCATTTCCAATTTTTACACCCACCACCGCCATGTACGGCCGATTATTCAGGGCAAGGATCTTCTGGCCCTGGGCATTAAGCCGGGCCCGGTGTTCACAAAGGTATTGAACCTGATCTTAAATGAAAAGCTGGACAAAAAACTGGCCACCCGGAAAGAAGAACTGGCCTTTGCCACCCGCTACGCCATTGAAAACGACCTGATTTAATAACAATAGGATTAAATATAGAGGCTGCTTGATAAAACAGACCGTTTCTGATACTTCCCCTTTGTCAGCACCCTTTTATAAAAACATATATAATTAATACAGATTTTAAATTGCAGGAAAACAAATGAAAAATGCAGACTTTTTAACCGGTATCACTACCTCTGGCACCCCCCATCTGGGGAACTATGTGGGCGCAATCCGGCCGGCCGTGGAAACCAGCAGGGATCCGAACCTGACATCCTATTATTTCCTTGCCGACTACCACTCTCTGATCAAAAATCATGACCCCAAAAAACGGCGGGAGTCCGCCCTTGAGATTGCTGCGGCCTGGATTGCTTTGGGCCTGGATTATGATAATTGCGTATTTTACCGGCAGTCGGACATCCCTGAAATCCCGGAACTGACCTGGATTCTTACCTGCCTCACTGCCAAAGGGCTCATGAACCGGGCCCACGCATACAAGGCAGCGGTCCAGGATAATGATGCCCAGGAACATAAAGACCCGGACAAAGGGGTGACCATGGGCCTGTTTTCCTATCCCGTGCTCATGGCCGCAGACATCCTCATGTTTAACGCCAGAAAAGTGCCCGTGGGCAAAGATCAGATCCAGCACCTTGAAATGACCCGTGATATTGCAGCACGGTTCAACCACATGTATAAAAAATTATTCATCCTGCCCGAGGTGGTTGTGGATGAGACCGCTTCCGTGCTCTCGGGACTGGACGGCAGGAAGATGAGCAAAAGCTATAACAACTTCATCCCCCTCTTTGATACGGAAAAACGGCTCAGGAAAATGATCATGAAAATCCAGACCAACTCCCTGGCCCCTGAAGAGCCCAAAGATCCGGATACCTGTACCATCTTTTCCATCTATAAAGCCTTTGCAACAGAGGCTCAAACCCGTACCCTGGCAGAAAGGTACCGGGCAGGCATCGCCTGGGGGACTGCCAAACAGGAATTATTCGAATACATCAATGAGATCTTAAAGGAACCCAGGAGCAGATACGAAGAGCTGATTAAAAATCCCGGGGATATTGAATCCATTCTCCAAAAAGGGGCTGTAAAAGCCAGAGAATTTTCAGTCCCCTTTCTGGACAAAATCAGGAAGAGTATCGGGATTCAGTCACTGGGTTAGTTTTTTCACCTCTTCTTTGGTGAGATACCGCCATTCCCCAGACTTTAAATCACCAAGGTTGATATTTGCCATGCGGACCCGCTTAAGCATATCAACCTTGTTCCCGGTTTTTCCCACCATCTTCCTGATCTGGCGATTCAGGCCTTGCTTGAGCACAATTTTAAATTCGTTTTTAGAGACCCGGCTCACTCCTGCCCGCCGGGTTTTCTGCCCGTCAATGACCATGCCCTGGGCCATGGCCTTTAATGCCTCGTCCCGGATGGGATGCCTGGTTGTTACCCAATACTCTTTTTCGTGGTCATGGGAAGGGTGGGAAAGCCTGTTGTGGAGATCTCCGTTATCGGTGAGCAGCACCAGGCCGATGGAATCCTTGTCCAGCCGTCCCACGGGATAAACCCGCTTGCCTATTTTCTCCATGGGCACCAGATCCAGGATGACCCTGGCATTTTTCTGGGAACAGGTAGTCACCACCCCTTTGGGCTTGTTAACGGCAATATAGGTAAAGCCAACTTTGGGGGATGGAAGTATGACAGCCTTTCCATCAAACAACACCTTGTCCCGGCCCGGTTCCACCTGGCTTCCCAGTTCAGTTACAACGCCTCCGTTCACCCGGACCCGGCCCTCTTGAATATAGCCTTCGGCCTTCCGCCTTGAGCAGACCCCAGCGTGGGCGAGAAATTTCTGTAGCCGCATCATATGCTAAGACCTGTAATCCGCATTGATTTTAACGTAATTTTCACTGAAATCACAGAACAGAAAATGATCTGAATAGTCTCCTATATTTAGTTCCAGAACAATGTTGATCTCATTTTCTTTCATGAGTTGAGCCGTCTTTTTTTCAGCCTCCGGACCCAGCCATTTTCCTTTGAGCACCAGGGCTATATCACCAAAATATAGATCCATTTTATCCTGATCCACCTTAGCGCCGGATCGGCCTGCCGCTGCCGTAATTCGTCCCCAGTTAGGATCTTCCCCGTAAATGGCGGTCTTAACCAAATTGGAGTGGGCAATGGCTTCAGCGGCTTTAAAGGCATCCTCCCGGGTTTGAGCTCCTTTGACAATAATAGACGCCGTCTTCGTTGCTCCTTCCCCGTCTTTAACAATCATTTTGGCCAGATCGTAACAGACCTCATCCAACAAGGACTGAAAAACCGCCATGGACGGTCCTTCTTCCACAACAGCCCCCCCTGCCCCTGAGGCCATGCAGGCCAGGGTATCGTTGGTACTGGTATCCCCGTCCACAGTGATCCGGTTAAAGGACCGGTCATTGGCATGAACCAGGGCTTGATTCAGAAGATCCGGGGAAATATCAACATCTGTAAGCACATAGGCCAGCATGGTGGCCATGTCCGGCCGGATCATTCCCGAGCCTTTGGCAACACCGGTAATAGTAAAGGGTTTTCCATTGATCTCTGCTGTTTTGGAAACAATCTTCCGGCAGGTATCCGTTGTCAGAATGGCATCTGAAAAATTTTCCAAATTGCCCTTGTCCAGATCCGATACCACAAGAGGAATACCGGTTTGGAATTTATCCATGGGCAATGGAGCACCGATAACCCCTGTGGAGGAGACCATGACGAGGTCCGGATCAATACCCAGGGATGCCGCCGTCAATTGAGCAGATATACCGGCATCCTCAAGCCCCTGGTCACCGGTAAAACAATTTGCATTGCCGGAATTGGCCAGAATTGCCTGAATCCGCCCTTTCTTGATCATCTTCTTACCCAGAACAACAGGAGCGGCAACTACCTGATTACGGGTAAAGAGGGCTGCACCGGCGGCCGGTCTTTCAGCATAGATCAATCCCAGGTCCTTGATGCCGGTCTTCTTTATACCCGCGGCAATGCCGGCAAATTTAAATCCTTCCATGGCTGGATAAACTCCTAATATTTATGGTGGAACAAAAATGATGGGCAACTATTATAGGACTGATAAGGTCTGGTGTAAATACTGTATTACACCATTCCAGAAATTCTTAATGTGGGGATCTGCCCAAAAAACGAGAACGGCGAAAACCGTTTGATTTTATAGAAAATATAGTTTTTCGTAACAGTGATCCAGGGGTGAACTGAAATCATTTTGAGGCTCTTCCAAAAACCAGGCCTTTAACGGGGAGGGCTCCCGGCCCAAGGCCTGGAAACCGCGGTTAGCCAAATTTTATTTCCTTTGGATGTCAGGCAAAGACAGATAGATCAAGGCTGCCAGTGCAACTAAGCGCGAGCGCCCGTCCGTGCCGCTGCCAGGTCTATGAAACAATAAGGGACTTTTCCATTTCCCGCTCAACATAATACCTTGTACTCTTCCATGACCAAATCCGATAAAAGCATGCCCACCTGTAATCGGTTTTTTATCACTCAGCAATTTTTATACTTTAAAAATAATTTCCAATATAAATTCGAATAAAATGGGATGCTGAGTTCGCAGAAAAGCAGGATTGTTTTGGGAAAAAAGTACACTAAAAAATTATTTCAGGCTGAGATTTGGAAACCAGGGATAAGTTGGTAACACACTTGACAGATAAAGCGGAAGGTAATATTTGTACATGCAATACAAATAAGGAAAACCCAATGGATGCACCCAAAACCAATTTTTTAAATACCTGTCTGTTTTTTAATACCAATGTCTTTTCCAGACACCTGCTCAAGCTGGCTGAACTTGAATTTGCTCATTTAAAAATTTCGCCGGCCCATGCGTCCCTGCTGCTGCTGGTATTTGAAACCCCTGGAATCAGCCCCAAGGAACTGAGCCGCCTGCTCCAGCTCAACCCATCCACAGTGACCCGGTTCGTTGATGCCCTGGCAAAGAAAAAACTTGTCCGGCGTCAGAATAAGGGGAAGGTGGCTTTTATTTATCCAACACCCAGAGGGCTGGATATCAAGGCAAAAGTAGCACAGGCCTATAAGAATTTATATCTCAAGTATTCAGAAATACTTGGACCTGAAACTGCCGTCATGCTTTCCCACAGAATTTCCCAGGCTAGCGAACGGATCAAAACCTCACTGGCCCTCAAAGACGACCCAATCTCATGACCAGGAATTTTAAACTGGTCATTGAATATGACGGGACCATGTTTTTCGGGTGGCAGCGCCAGACAGCCCACGCCTCCATCCAGGGAGAACTGGAAAAAATTCTGTCACGAATTTTAAACCAGGAAATCAAGATCCACGGGTCCGGCAGAACCGATGCCGGTGTCCATGCACGGGCCCAGGTGGCCCATTTTCATGCCCAGACCACCATCCTCCCGCAAGCCCTGCAAAAAGGAGTGAACAGCATGATAAAGCATCCCATTGTAATCCGGGAGTGCGCGGAGGTACCGCTGAACTTTCATGCGCGGTACAACGTCCGGTCTAAGGAATACCGGTACTATATTCTGAACCGGGCAGTGCCCTGCGCTATCGGCCGGAATTATGCGTGGCATGTGGGAAAATCCCTGGATATGGAAACGATGAACCGCTGTTCTAAATATCTCGTGGGGACCCATGATTTTAAAACCTTTGAAAACACCGGAACCCCCAAATATTCAACGGTAAGGACGGTATTCTCTGCCAAATGGACATCGGAACCAAAAGACCGAATGGTGTTCAGAATTTCGGCCTCCGGCTTCTTAAAAAACATGGTAAGAAATATCGTGGGCACCTTAAAAGATGCAGGGGAAGGCAAAATCAGCCCAGATGCCTTTGAAAAAATAATGGCATCTGGCGAAAGACCCCTGGCAGGCGCCACTGCACCGGCCAGGGGCCTTTTTCTCCATGAGGTGATCTACCCGGACATTTCATGAAATATACGGACTGTGAAAATCAGGGAATAGAGACCTCTGGTTCCTTGATCTTGGTCACATGGTAGTTGTAATGAGAAATGATATCCCGCCTGTAAATCAGTCCTAGGAATGCCCCTTTATCATCTTCTTTTACCACGGGCAGGGCATCGATATTTTTCTGAGTAAGTTTGAGCAAAACCGTATTCAAATCCTCGGACGGGGTAGTGGTGATCAGATCCGAAATCATGATATCTTTCATCACAACCAAGTCTTCCAGATGGCTGGTAAATATCACCTCCCGGATATCTGTGGAGGAAAATATCCCTGAGAATGCCCCCCTATCATCCATGACCGGAAAATAATGCTGCTTGGTGGTCTGGAATATTTTCTTAAATTCGCTGAAGGGCATATCCTCGTTAACGCACCTCACATCCTTGATCAAATGTACCAGGCTCTCCACACGCATGGTCTGTAGAATATCCATCATAAACTCTCCGGCATGGGCCGGGGAATCCACCCTGGATTTGACCTGATTCTCAAAAATTGTCCATTTTTTGGCCAAAAGATAACACAGAGAACATACCAGGAGGCTGGGCAGCAGCAAATGGTAGGAATTGGTCATCTCGCTGACAAAGATAATCGTGGAGATGGGTGTATTGGACACTGCCGTGAAGAAACCGGCCATGCCCACGATGACAAAAGCACCGGGCTGGGTAACCACCGTGGGCAGCAGAATATTGAATATTTTTCCCACGGCACCGCCCATGGCACCGCCAATAACGATTGAGGGGCCGAACACTCCCCCGGACCCGCCAGAACCAATGGAAAATGAGGTGGTAAAGATTTTTCCAAAGGCAAGTAAGAGCAGAGTTGAAATGGCCACCTTATTAAAAATCGCATCCTGGGCCAGGCCGTATCCGAATGCCAGGGTATAGGGAAGAAAGAATCCGATAATTCCCGTGAACAACCCGCCGATGGCAGGTTTAATATGGTTGGGTACCTTGAGCTTATGGAAGACGCCGATCATTCCGTAAAAAACTTTGACATAGAGTATACCGGTGAGTACCAGCACACCGGCCAGCACAATATAGGGCCCAAGCTCAAGAGGATTCTGAAACTTGAATCCCGGAGAATCAAACAAAGACCCCCACCCGAAAACCAGACAGAAGATGCAATAGGCCACAACCGAGGAAATACCCGCCGGAATAATGACTTCAGACTCAAAATCCGGATCACGGTACAACACCTCTGCTGCAAACAGGGCGCCGGCCAGGGGGGCGCGGAAAATACTACCTACCCCTGCCCCCACACCGGCTGCCATCATGATTCGACGTTCACGGGCAGACAAATTGAACTTTGTTGCCAGAAAAGAGGCAAACCCTGCACCGATCTGGGCAATGGGTCCCTCCCTGCCGCCGGATCCTCCTGTGGTCAGGGTGATGGTGGAAGCAATGGTCTTGATAATGGGGATTCTGGCCCGTATGGCACCGCCTTTGTGATGGTAGGCGTCAATGGCAGCGTCCGTGCCGTGACCCTCGGCTTCCGGGGCAAAGGTGTAAACCAGCCACCCAGATACAATTCCCCCCAGGGCCGGCAGAATCAGCAGGACCCATTTGTTAAACGGGGTGGAAGTATGGGGCAAAAGCAGATGCTCCCCGGCAGGGTTTCCAGGCCTGTAACCGGCCAGGGCATCCATGAAATAATGCATGCCCAGGCCGCAGAGATAATGAAAAAGCACTGCGCCAAACCCGGCAATGATTCCGATTAAGACAAAGTAAAACAGCCATTTGCTGGCATACTTAAGGTCTACACTTTTCTTTGAGGTGATGCTCATTGAAACTAGCCTTTTTTCAGAACTATTTCCTTAAATCGTTGATACCGCTGAGAATAATATCAAACAAGGTGGTTACATCTTTTTCTTCCAGACAGGAAAAGGCCACCCGGATGTTTTTCTCTCCGATGGAAATCAAGCCGGTACCGTAGTTGTCCAGAAGGTGAACCCTTAGTTTTTCGGCATTGACATCCTTGAGGCGGATGCACATGAAATACCCTGAGTTAAAAGGATAAATATCAAATCCGTCTGCATATTTCGGATCTTTGAGCACCTCTTTCATCCTAAGGGCACGGGACTTGAGCAGCTCAAATTTTTCCTGTTTGAGGCTGCTATAGTTTTCATCTTCCATGGACTTGAGCAGGATGGTTTGGCTCAGGTGGGAAGAATTGGAAATATTACCCCGGATGCAGCCGCCGGTTTTCTTTTCCAAAGAGAGGTAAACCTGTTCAAGGTTTGCGTCTGCAGCAACCCCGTAGGTGACAAATCCGGTTCTGAATCCCCATACATAATCCTCTTTGGTGGCCCCGTCAAGCTTAACGGCCAGCAAGCGTTTATCCTTGCCAGCTATTTTTGCGAACAAAGATTCCTTTGACGTCTCCTCTTCAAAGAAAAGTCCGAAATAGGCATCGTCACAGGCAGCAACCACATTGGTGCCTTCCCGCGCTATGTCAATAAGGATGGCAGCCACCCTGTCGGCTTCTGTCTTGCTCAGGGTATAGCCGCTGGGATTGTGGGGGAAATTTAAGACCGTAATAATTTTATCATTCTGGGCGGCCTGCTCCCGGATCACCCGCTCGAAATCATCTAAATTGAAACGGGTGAGCGCATCGTCATAGGCCTTGTAATGAACGATCCTGGCATGGTTACGCACACAAAAAGTCATGTTGTAATTGCCCCACATCATATCCGGAAGAACAATCACATCATCCTTGTTCACCCACATGTCGGACAATACGCTGACCCCGTGGGTGATCCCTGAGGTGACCACAGGAAGGCTGACAGCCTGGCCCTCCAGAGATGGATTCTTTTTATACAGGTCGGTTTTCCATCTTTCCCTGAGGGCAGGAATACCGTAGGACGGGGCGTAGGGCAGATAGGCATCCGGTTCGATACCGGTGATGAACTGGGTGACCGAAGAAAGGCTCAGTACCGAGTTTCCCTCTTTTGCAATACCGATGGTGGCATTTATTTTATCAGCCTTAACCTTGGCTTCGGCACTCTGGCTTAAAATCCCTTTTGGAAAAAACAAGGCTTTCCCCATATCCGAAAGCATCTCAAAAACATGGGGGGCACTATCCTGAATGATCGTGTTCAGCTCCTGGGCAATTGGATTCATTTTTAACTCTCTCTGTCAGATCGTTGGTAAAATAACGGAAACACCGGCTTTTGATAAAAAAAAACTCTGCGGCTAACACCCCAAAAATTCAAGGAAAGCCACAGAGTTCAAATAAGAAACAGCGTATATTGGCTTATCTTCTTTTGGACGCCTTGATCGGATTAAGTTTCTGTTTTTTGGTTGCTTCAACGGTTTTAACATGGGTGGCAATGTTGCAATTGCCGTTCTTCCATTTAAGAGAAGGGTCCGGCGCTGCAGTGCAGTAAGCACCTGTGGGGAATTCGGAAGTTCTCTGGCATCCCATGCATTCGTCAATAATGGGAAGGCAATGGCCTTCATTAAAGCTGCATCCCTCGGCGGTCATGAATACGCATTCATCGCCTTCTCTAACGGTAGTACAAATCATAATACATTTCCTGTTTAGTTATTAATATAAAAGTCAAAGCACCCCGGGTGGTTCATACCGGCACAAGGCACCCTTATTTACAATTTTTTCCCGATCCGGGATTATAACCTTGAATAAATATCATAAGGACGACGGAATTGTCAATCATTGTTTTTAGAGCACGAAAAGAGGAAAAAAGCTATGAACCCCATAGCAAGCCATTGCTCTGCTCCTTAATTTTAACTGGGAAAATGGCACAGGGTGATGTATAAAGTAAGTGCTTATTAAAATCAAGTACTGACCATAAAATATTGACTATAAAATTCCTAAAATAAAGAATAGAAACCTATCATGATCATAGACGACGCCATAGAAGTCCTGAAAATAGAGGCCCAGAGCCTGCTTAACCTCACCAAAAAAATCGACCAATCATTTGAAACCCTTGTCAACGACATCTGCAATTCCAGCGGCAGAGTAATTATATCAGGTATCGGAAAATCCGGGCTCATCGGCAGAAAAATTGCCGCCACTTTGAGCAGCACCGGCACCAATGCCATGTTCCTCCACCCCGTGGAAGCGGTTCACGGCGACCTGGGTATGGTCAGCCGAACCGATGTGGTCATCGCTATATCCAACTCAGGGGAAACCGTTGAACTGAACCAGCTGCTCCCTGTGATCCGAGAGGTAGGATGCAGGATTGCCGGATTCACCGGCAAACGCAACTCCACCATGGCCGGGTTCTGCGATCTTATCATCGATACCGGCGTGGAAAAAGAGGCCTGCCCTCTGAATATGGCACCCACCTCTTCCACAACAGCCCAACTGGCCATGGGCGATGCTCTGGCCGTGGCCCTGATCAAGAAAAAACAATTCAAAAAGTCGGATTTTATGCGGTCCCATCCAGGCGGTGCCCTGGGCCAGCGCCTGGCCTGCCGGGTTGGAGAACTCATGCTGCCGGCAGATGCTGCCCCCGGCATCCAGGCCGGAGCATCCATGGCCCAGGCCCTTGAATGCATGGATGAATACCAATTGGGTGCCGTGCTGGTGCTGGACGGCAAAGGCCTTTTGACAGGCATCCTCACCGACGGGGACATCCGCCACTGGATCGCCCAAGGCCAGTCCGATGTTCACACCACACTGGTGGACGATCTTATGACCCGGTCTCCCCAATCCCTCTCCCCACAGTCTTTTTTATACGACGCACTGAACCTCATGGAAAAACATGAGATCACCGTTCTGCCCATCATCGGAGAGGGAGGCCGCCTTGCAGGCCTACTTCATCTTCACGACATTCTGGGCAAAGGAACCTTTAAATTCAATGGAGGCAGTCAATGAAAGATGTTGATTTCAGCACTGAAATCCCTGTTCTGGGAGAGGCCAGAATCCCCTCACCGTTAATCACACAAGGCATTGCCTCCCAGGGCGGCTCCAGATTTATCTCGGAGGATTCCAGGATCACCGTGGATGTCAGAGCAGACCGAATTCCCCAAGACCCGGCAAAAAGCCCACTCAGCTTTGAGCAGGCCGGCCCCAGGGAAAAAATCTATTTTGATCCAAGCAAGCTCAAATGCGCAGTGGTGACCTGCGGCGGACTTTGCCCGGGGCTGAACGACATCATCCGGTCCATTGTGCTGGAGCTTTATCATTTATATAAGGTAAAAAATATTTACGGCATCCGCCACGGACTCCAGGGATTCATCCCGGAATTCGGCCACGACCTTATGGAATTGAACCCCAAAGCGGTTTCAGGAATTCAGGATACCGGCGGCTGTATCCTGGGCTCCTCCCGCGGGGCACAAGACATCCCGCTGGTGGTGGACTGCCTGGAACGTATGGGAATCGGAATTCTATTCATGGTGGGCGGGGACGGCACCCTCATGGCCTCAAAAAAAATTGCCGATGAAATATCAAACAGAAACCTCAAGACCTCAGTCATAGGCATCCCCAAAACCATTGATAACGATATTTTTCTTGTCTCCAGGTCCTTCGGCTTTGATACGGCTGTTGACGTGGCCACCCTGGCCATCAAGGGGGCCCATAACGAGGCCGCAGCATACCCCAACGGCATAGGCCTGATTAAGCTCATGGGCCGGCATTCAGGATTTCTGGCCGCCACGGCCGCCCTGGCCCAGCCTGACACCAATTTTGTCCTTATCCCGGAAGAAGAAATATTTCTTTATGGAAAAAACGGATTTCTCCAGGCCGTGGAAAAAAGACTGGCCTTAAGAAAACATGCCGTCATTGTGGTGGCCGAAGGGGCAGGCCAGAATTTCTTTGATGATAAGGAGAATGAATATGATGCCTCGGGAAACGTGGTGCTAAAGGATATCGGCCTCTTCCTCAAGGAAAAGATCAACCAATACTTTAAATCAAAGGATATTACCATCTCTCTGAAGTATATTGACCCCTCCTACATCATCCGGAGCCTGCCGGCCAATGCAAACGACTCGGTGTTCTGCGGCCTTCTGGGCAGGGATGCTGTCCATGCAGGCATGGCCGGAAAAACCAACCTCATCATCAGTTACTGGAACAACCACTATGTGCATGTGCCAATGGATGCCTCGGCCGGGCGGCGGAAAAAAATGGATCCCAGGGGACGACTGTGGCAGTCGGTGCTGGAGACCACGGGGCAGAACTCTTTCTTTAATGATTGATTTCCATAAACCGGCCTTTTTTCACTGTGATGAGAAAAAGTTCCTTATGGGGTGTGCCGTTTTTATCAAACACGGTTGAACCGGTCACCCCGTTGAACATCAGCCTTCCTTGGAGAAGATCTTTAAGGCTTTCCCTTGAATCCACCTCTGAATTCATGACCCCGGTAAAGAGCAGGCTTGCCGTATCATAGGAAACGGCTTCCAGAAACCCGGGACCTTGTCCAAACATTTCCCTGAAATTCTTATCAAATCTGGCAGTGAGCGGATTTTCACTTTCACCAAAATATCCGTCACAAATCACGGCATTTTTATTATATCCTCTGGCCTGGGTGAGCAGGCTCTTCTGATGCCAGAGATTGTTCCCCAGCAGGACCATGCCCCGGGCATCGTTAAATGCCAGTTGGGGAAGAATCAGGTTCACCCGGGAAGGGGCATCGGGAATAAACAGGGCCTGAAAGTCTATCTCAATCCGATCTTCATTGGCCACGGCAGAACTCCGGTTTGACACCCTTTGGGAAGACTCGTCCTGACTGTCATCGGGCTCGGGCGGCTTTAAAAAATCAGGCACAGGGTAATACTCACCGGTGAGTTTTTGCAAAGGCAGGGTAAAATCGGTTTTTTCCCCGTCATAGGCTTCCACACCCACCACTTGTCCTTGAAATTTATCCACCACATCCCAGAACAGTTCCATATAACGCTTTCCATACCGTTCATCCGGATACAGAATCGCCACTTTCTTCAATCCAAGTTCCATGAAAATATAAGATCCTAACGCCTCCACCTGCATTTCCGGGGTGATGAAATTAGAAAACAGGTATTCTCCCTGACCAGGGAACCCGCTTTTCTGGGTCATGGCAATCATGGGGATTTCCAACGCCTCGGCCCTTTCTCCTGCGGCCTCGGGAACCAGAAGAGGCCCGGCAATGGCAAAAACATTTTCCCGGGCCAACTCTTCCACACCCAGGGCTGCCCGTGCCGGATCTGCCTGGGTATCCTTTACAATGACCTTTAATTCCAGGCCAAGGGTCCGTGAAAGATCTTCCACGGCAAGTTGGATCCCCTGCAAGGCTCTCTGTCCGTAAATTTTATACTTTCCAGACAGGGGCAACAGGCATCCTAAGACTTTTCTGTCAAAGGTCGCTTCCCGGATGGCTTTAATAGCGGCACGAGCCTCTTGTGCCCTTTGGTGGTCCGGATAAGCGGCAAGGAATGAGGCAAACGCCTTCTCCGCAGTGGGATAATCTTCCAGGGCGACATAGCCCTGCCCCAGCCAGTACTGAAGCAAGGCCCGGGGAATGGTCAGATTTTTAATGGCAAAAAATTCTTCAATAACGGGAACAGGGGCCCTATATAGAAGACTTTCAATATCCGACAATATTTTCTCCCTCAGGAACTCAGCGTCGATGCCACCGGACTGGGCGACCTGGTTCAGCGCCTGATTGTAGATCAATAATGCATCCTGAAAATTATCCTGGGCCGCAAATTTTTCAGCTTCCCCTATAAGAATTGCAACCAGATCAGGGGCTGGTTTTTCCACCTCTTTTTCAGGCGGCTTTTCAATAATAGGAAGGGTTGATTTGAGGCCTGGTTTCTGGGCACACCCCCAAAATCCGGCTGCCAGAAACAGGTATAGGAAAACCAGCAATGCATGCTGGACGGGCTTTGTTTGTATCATTCAAGTCTGCCAATTGGTATTTTTAAGGTTACTATTGTGCCCTAAGGCACAAGGTTGCTATATATATCATTATACATAAAATTTTCGCCAGGCAACTATATGTAAAATTAATATTTATGTCAAAAATTCTTTTAATACGGGAGGCTCGCTATGAAAATAGCCATAGTCGGCGCAGGAAGCAAATGTTTGTACCTGATGGATATTATTGAAAAATATGAATTTCAAGTCATCGCTCCTGTGGTTGTGGCTGTTGCAGATATAAACAAATCAGCTCCTGGATTTGTTAAGGCACAGAAAAAAAATATTTTTGTCACCACGGATTACAATGATTTTTTTACAATGGACAACATTGATCTCATCATTGAATTAACCGGGAGTATAGACATACATAATGACATTCTTGCCAAAAAAAAACCCAATGTAAGGGCAATTGCCCATACCACCGCATTATTGTTCTGGGAAATAGACAGTTCATCCCGCAAATATGCTAAGACCAACCAGGAACTTTCCGAAACCCAGGCCTTATATAAAGCCATAATAAACGGCCCTATTCTGGATGACGTGGTTGTGATTTCCCTGGACCATAAGATCCTTGACATCAATGAAATTTATCTTAAAAAATTAGGTCTTTCCAGGAAAGAAGTCATTGGAAAATACTGTTATGAAATTACCCATCACAAATCCATGCCCTGCGGAGGAGATAAACACCCCTGCCCCCTTGATCATGTTAAAAAAACCGGGGAATCGTCCGAGGTTACCCATGTTCACATGAGCCAAAGCGGCAGAAAGCTATTTGTTTCCATTTCCTGCTACCCCCTGATTGAAAACGGCGAATTGACAGGGGTGATCGAAATATCCAAAGACATGACCAAAGAGATCGAATTTGAGAAAAAAATGATGCAGCAGGAAAAGCTGGTCTCCATCGGCCGACTCAGTGCAGGGGTGGCCCATGAAATCAACAATCCTCTGACCACCATCCTCACATCCTCAATGCTGATCCAGGAAGACCTTGAACCGGGTACAGAAATGTATGAAGAACTCACAACCATAAGCAACGAGGCCCTGCGCTGCCGTAAAATAGTAAAAAGCCTCCTGGATTTTGCCCGCCAGAGCAAGCCTTTCAAAAAGATGGAAAACCTCAACAACGTCATTAAGGAAAGCCTGATCCTGACACGGAAACAGGCCAAATTCAAAAACATTGACCTGGGTTCCCATCTGGCCGAAACACTCCCCCCACTGGCCATTGACAAGGATAAAATCCAGCAGACCATCATCAACCTGACCTTGAATGCCATCGAAGCCACCCCTTCCGGGGGCAAAATCAGAATCTTTTCAACCTATCTTGAAAATCGCAATGCCATTGAGGTGAAGATCAAAGATACCGGAGACGGCATTGCGGCGGAAAATCTTGATAAGATCTTTGATCCCTTTTTCACCACAAAGAAAAACGGCACCGGCCTGGGCCTTGCCATCACCCACGGCATTATAGAGCAACACGGCGGCACCATCACTGCAGAGAGCGAACCCGGCAAAGGAACCCAATTTTGCATCACCTTCCCCATGATACAGGAAAACGACAAATGACCACAGGTGAAGACATCTCCATACTTGTTGTTGATGATGAGGCACATATCTGCCGTAACTGCTTGAAAATACTTAAAAACAGGTATAAAAAAGTTGAGTATGCCCTGAACGGATTTGATGCCCTCAAATCCATGGAATCCAATCCTTTCGACATCGTGGTCACGGACCTGAACATGGAGCGTTTAGGCGGCATGGAGGTCATTGCCCGGATCAACCAGGCGTTTCCCACGGCAATCGTAATTGTCATGACCGGCTATGCCAGCGTCTCTTCCGCCGTGGAAGTCATGAAAATGGGGGTATTTGACTACCTGCCCAAGCCTTTCACCCCCTATGAACTCCGGGCCGTGGTCCAGCAGGCAGTTGAGCGGAAAAAAATCCAGATCCAGCAGGCAGAACTCGTTGCCCAAAAAAACAAGAAAATTTCCCATCAGCTCATTGGTAACAGCCCGGGGATACAAAAGGTCATTCAAATGATCCAGAAGGTTGCGGCCACTGATGCCAATGTCCTGATTTACGGAGAAAGCGGAACGGGCAAAGAACTCATCGCCCGGGCCATCCACGCCAACTCCAACCGGAAGAAAAACGTCTTTTTTGCCGTGGACTGCGGCACCCTTTCCGGCGACCTTCTCTCTTCTGAATTGTTCGGCCATGTAAAGGGTGCCTTTACCGGGGCTGACCGGGATAAACCCGGCATATTCAAGCTGGCTCACAAGGGCACAGTGTTTCTGGATGAAATCAGCAATATATCCATGGATGTCCAGGCCAGACTGCTTCGGTTTCTTGAAACAAGGGAGTTTTTGCCCCTGGGCGGTTCAAAAAAAACAAAAGTCGACCTACGCCTGGTCTTTGCCACCAACCGGAAACTCGAAGAAATGGTAAAAACAGGTGAGTTCAGGGAAGATTTTTATTACCGGATCTATGTTTACCCCATTGTCATACCCACCCTGAACGAAAGAAAAACAGATATTCTGCCTATTGCCTATTATTTTTTAAAACAATTTTGTGTAAAAATGGGAAAAGATATAACGGAATTTCATGAAAATGCCGCAGCCCGGCTCATTGAATTCAATTGGCCCGGTAATGTCAGACAGCTCAAAAATGTCATTGAGCGGGCCGTTATCCTCTGTGAGTCCGACCGGATATCACTAAAAGAGATGCCCCTGCTCGGTGAAATCTCCGAAATCGATGAAATGATTGAAAGTATTCCCCAGACAAACGAAGAACTCAAACTCTTAAAAAAAGAAATACGGCAAAAGGCGGTAAATAAAGTTGAAAGAAATTTCATCCTCAACGCCCTTGCCCAAAGCAATTGGAACGTCAGCCAGGCTGCCAAAAAAACAGGGCTGGGCCGTACCAACTTCCAGGCGCTGATGAAAAAACACATGATATCCCGACCTGGGGCATAATTTTTTTTATTACACTCTGTATATTTTTTTCATACAGAGATCACATCCCCTGCCCAACTGTCCTATTGCGATAATTCACCTATCCAAAGTGTACAAAAAAAATATACATAAGGAGTTTCCAAACCCAGAGAAAAAAACATTAAAACACCTTTAAAAACAGTAAGTTAAACAAAATCATGACTGTTGGCATGATCCCTGCTATTCATTATCCACAACAAAAGAAAATAAAACAACTCTAACGAACAAGGGGGTATTATGGAAAATCAGGTGAAAATAATGGTCGTGGATGATGAAATCGGGATCTGCCAAAATGTTGAAAAAATCCTGGCAAAAAACGATTATGCCGTGGTGCACACCCAGAGTGCGGCCCAGGCCCTTGAAATGATGAAAGACGGTTCTTTCTCCCTTTTGATTTCAGACATTGTCATGCCGGAAATGAACGGGCTGGAATTACTCAACCATGTGGCCAAAGAAGTGCCGGACATAAAAACCGTTATGATGACAGGCTATGCCTCCACCAATACCGCGGTCAAGGCCATCCGCCTGGGTGCCCTGGACTATATCCCCAAACCCTTTACCCCGGATGAGTTGAGAACCACGGTGAGCAAGGCCCTGCTTGGCAAATACGAAGAAATTCAAATTTCCGACGAAGAACGGGATACCATTGAAATCATGGACATTGAAATTGATTTCGGCGGAGAAGCGGCCCCAAACCTGGTCAAACCCGATGAGGCACCGGTACAAGACGAGGCCGTCGAAACATCTGAATTCTTTTGCTCTGTGGGGAACATGTCCTGCGATGTCATGGAAAAGCTGGGCACCACCTGCAAAACCGGGGTCAAAAAGAATTTTTGCCCCAAACTTAAGGCAAGGGCCAAAAAACTGGCCAAAGCCGGGGGCAAAAAAGCCGCATTCAACCCCAAAACCATGATCGCACCGGACCAACCCTTTGATTATGATGAGGTACTGGCCGTGACAGGGCCTGAATACATCCAGAACCTGGACAGGGACGGTTTTGCCTTCATGCCCTATGAAGAGCTGAAAAAAGTGCCGGTGAATCCTCCCAAAAAAATCGGCATCGACCAGCCATTTGACTACGATGAAGTGGCCGCCGTAACAGGGTCAGCCTATGTCCAGAATATGGACATGGACGGCATCGCCCCCCTGCCCTATGATGAACTGAAGAAAACAGGAGCTCCGACTCCTGCAAAGGAAGAAGCAGGCGAACTTCCCGAATTTTACTGCGAAGTTGGGAACATGTCCTGCGATGTCATGGAAAAGCTGGGCACCACCTGCAAAACCGGGGTCAAAAAGAATTTTTGCCCCAAACTCAAGGCAAGGGCCAAAAAACTGGCAAAGGCAGGGGGTACAAAATCTGCTTTCAACCCGAAAAAGATGATCGGCATTGACCAGCCCTTTGACTATGACGAGGTCATGGCCGTTACCGGGCCCGAATATGTCAGAGATATGGACAGGGACGGATTTGCTTTCATGCCCTATGAAGAACTGAAAAAACTGGATCCCATTGAAAAAGCCAAAGAGTTCAGGGCAGCCGCTGAGGCCAGGGTATCATCCAATGAGATCCTGGTGGTTGACGATGAAATTGCCGTGAACAACAACATCAGAAAAATCCTGGGCAAAAGCGGAATGGAAGTGGACCAGGCCGTGAGCAAAGACGAGGCCCTTGAAAAGATAAATGCCCAGCCCTACAAACTTATACTCCTTGATTTGAGAATGCCAGGGGTATCCGGACTTGAACTCCTTGAAGCCGTTGCAAAACGGCAGCCCCAGGCCAGGGTGATCATCATCACAGGCTACGCAAGCATTGAAACCGCAATTGAGACAGCCAGAATCGGGGCCGTTGACTATCTGCCCAAACCTTTCACACCGGATGAGCTGCGCCACGTCGCCAAACGGGCCTACAGCCTTGCCGCATAACCCAATAGTTAAACCGTCAAAAAGCCCCCTGTGCCGCCAAAGGCACGGGGGCAATTTCATAGGCCTCAAATCAGATTTTCTTCGTGACCTTCGTGGTGAATAAAAAAGCAAGTCAGCGATATCCTGTAGAGCCGGAACCTGACTCAATATAATTATACCCTGTTCATATTTTTATTGACAATGTAAACGTTTACAAATATGCTTTTTCTGAGCAGATTGTTAAGCGGTTCTCATGAGGAGACACAATTCAGGAGAAGGTCAATACTCAATGAGCACGATTATTGATGTAGCAAAAGTTGCCGGCGTTTCAACGGCAACGGTTTCACGAGTTATTAATTCTCCTCAAACCGTTCGCAAACAAACCCGTGATAGGGTCTGTAACGCAATGAAGCAATGCCGCTACAAATACAACGCCCTTGCCAGAGGATTTGTAACCAAAAGGTCCCAGACCATCGGACTGATTGTTCCCACCATAACCAATCCTATCTTTGCCGAATCCACACGTGGGGTCCAGGATTATGCCAACAAACATGATTACCACGTCATTTTGGGGAATACTGATTATCGGAAGGAAAAAGAGGCAAAACTGATACAGGTATTCCGGGAAATGCAGGTGGACGGCATGCTGATTACCACCACGGACCTGAAAAGCCAGACACTAAAGGAACTCCAGGAAGAAGGGTTTCCCTTTGTTATATTGTACAGCACAGTGCGCAAGGGTCCCCTTTCCTGTGTCGGCGTAGATAATTTTCTGGGCGGATACAAGGCGACGGACCATCTGATAAAGCTCAAACACAAACGAATCGCCATGCTGGCCGGAGCCTTTTCCTTTTCAGACAAAAGCTTCCACCGCTGGCACGGATACAAAAAATGTTTGAAGGATAACGGGATCACCTATAATCCAGACTATTTGCTCCAGTCCCCCTATAACCTTGAAAGCGGACGTCAGGGCGCAATTGAGCTAATGTCCATGAAAAAAAGACCTACAGCATTGTTCTGTTCCAACGATTACCTGGCCATCGGTGCTATGGAGGGTGCCCGTGAAAAGGGATTACGGGTTCCTGAAGATCTTTCAGTGATTGGGTTCGACGACATTCCCATGGCTTCTTTTATTTCACCGGCCCTTAATACCATCAGGCAACCTGCCTATGATATGGGAACGGACGGCGCCCGGATTTTGTTGAGCCACATTTCAACCCCGCCGGAAAAACCGGCCCACCGATTATTGGAAACGCAGTTAGTTGTCAGGGATTCTGTGACTTCACCCAACTGCTAATAATAAAACAGTATTTCCATGCCTTGGGCACGCATTCCCGGGCAAGTACTATTAATAATTAACAGAACAAGGAGAAGAAAGATGAAAAAAATTTTGTTGGTTCTTTTTGCTGTAGGACTATGCCTGAATTTGGGCTCATCTGCTTTGGCCAAAGATACAGCCATCTGTTACAATTGCCCTCCCATGTGGGCTGACTGGGCGAGTCAGCTAAAAGCCATCCAGGAAAATCTGGGTATCACCCTGCCCCACGACAACAAAAATTCCGGACAGACGCTTTCCCAGCTCATTGCTGAAAAAAGCAACCCCATAGCAGATGTGGCTTACTATGGGGTTTCATTTGGCATCAAGGCAAAGGAAGCAGGCGTCGTGGCCCCTTATAAGCCAGCCTTTTGGGATGAGATCCCCGAAGGGTTAAAAGATCCCCAGGGCAACTGGTTTACCATCCATTCCGGTACAATCGGTTTCTTTGTCAACAAGGATGCCCTTGGCGGCGTACCCGTACCCAAGTCCTGGTCTGACCTGCTTAAACCCGAGTATAAGGGAATGGTCGGGTATCTGGATCCCACCTCAGCCTTTGTCGGATATGCCTCAGCCGTTGCTGCAAACCTGGCCCTGGGCGGCACATTGGAAAATTTCGATCCGGGCATCAATTTTTTCAAAGCACTTAAAGCCAACCGCCCCATCGTTCCCAAGCAGACATCTTATGCACGTGTAATTTCCGGTGAGATCCCCATTCTTTTTGATTATGATTTCAATGCATACCGTGGCAAATACAAGGATATGGCAAATATCGAATTTGTGATTCCCCAGGAAGGCACAATTGTTGTCCCCTACGTAATCAGCCTGGTAAAGAACTCACCCAACCCCGAACTTGGGAAGAAGGTACTGGATTTTATCATGTCCGACAAGGGGCAAAGAGTTTGGGCCAATGCCTTTCTCAGGCCGGTAAGGGCGAGTGCAATGTCTGCGGAGGCTGCGGCAAAATTTCTCCCGGCATCTGAATACAAAAGAGCCGCTCCCATAGACTATGCCCAAATGGCCGTTGTACAAAACCTTTTTCGTGACCGATATCTCAATGAGGTCCGTTAGTTTTACAGGTTATCACTGATTTAAAGCTATAAACTGCCGCGTGCTTCCATAACAGCCCCCAGCACGCGGCAGTTAAAAATCGGCTCCAAAATTACTTGATCTTTTATTTTCAAAATCACTGGTAAGGGTTTTTATAAAAAACACCCATTTTAAGGGGGTTTGGAAATAATTTAGGTCAAGTAATTTTATAACGAATCCTAAACATCTATCAAGCAGGTTTTGTATCATGCATCAACGCAATAGATTCTATCTGGCAATGATCATTGCACCCGCCCTGATCATCTTCCTGGCCTTTTTCATCCTGCCCATGGCAAGATTGATTTTAGAGTCAACAAGGGGGGAGCAGGGGTTTGGTATTTATCTGACCATGCTCACCACGGGCAGGTATATTCAGACCCTTTTTTACACGGTGGCGCTTTCACTTGGTGTGACCTTGGCCACCCTTATCATATCAGGGGTATGCGGGGTTTTTCTTCAACGAAACAACTTTTTTGGAAAAAACATCCTCATAGCCATGCTCACATTCCCTTTGGCCTTTCCGGGCGTTGTGGTCGGCTTTATGATTATACTGCTTGCCGGCAGGCAAGGGCTCATGGGCAGTGTGACCAAAGCCATTACAGGAGACAAACTGGTGCTGGCATATTCCATGACCGGTTTATTTCTCGGGTATCTTTATTTTTCCATACCCCGCGTCATTACAACCATAATGGCTGCGGCAGAAAAAATTGATGTCAGCCTTGAAGAGGCGGCCCTCTCCTTAGGCGCGTCGACCTGGGGCATCGCAAGGGACATACTGATCCCAGCGCTCACCCCCGGTCTCATATCCTCTGGAGCCATCTGCTTTGCCACCTCAATGGGGGCTTTCGGGACTGCCTTTACCCTGGCAACTGACATCGATGTGCTGCCCATTGTTATCTACACTGAATTCACACTTTCCGCCAACATCGCAATGGCTTCGGCACTCTCCATATTGCTTGGGCTGATAACCTGGGGGGTTCTCACCCTGGCAAGATCTGCAGCAGGAGAATCCCTGGCTGCTTCAGGATAAAACACTATGAAAAAGAATACGCATCTATTTTACTCCCAGCTGGCAATTACCATCATAACCTGCGCCTTTCTTGTGATTCCGGTAATCCAATCCATTATTGCCGGAATCACCACCAATTACATCGTGGGGATCAAAAGCGGTTTGACCTTCAGGTGGATTGTAGAAGTATGGCAATTATACAGCGATACGATCTTCAGAAGTATCTCCATTGGCATTGCCTGTTTGGCGGTGACATTAATAGCAGGCGTTCCGGCAGCTTACTTTATGGTAAAAAAGAAAAGCCGGCTGACACGGCTGATGGAAGAGTTCCTTGTGATCCCCCTTGCCATCCCGGGTCTTGCCATTGCCCTAGCAATACTGATTTCCTATGGACAAAACACAGCCTTTAGAATGAGCTGGTCCATCATCCTTGTGGGCCATGTGATTTTCACCCTGCCCTTTATGATTAGATCGGTTATTGCCATCATGTCCTCTATTAAGATAAATGAATTAGAAGAGGGAGCGGCGAGCCTGGGGGCAGGATTCTGGAATTGTTTTTTCGACGTGGTCATCCCCAATGCCATGCCCGGCATTCTTGCCGGATCACTTATGGTGTTCACGCTTTCAGTGGGGGAGTTCAATCTGACCTGGATGCTTCATACACCCCTGACAAAGACCCTGCCGGTCGGACTTGCGGACAGTTATGCCTCCATGCGTCTTGAGATCGGATCCGCCTATACCATTGTCTTCTTCTTTATGATCATCCCCCTGCTCATGGCCATGCAATGGATTGCAAAGCCCAGAGCTGCGGCTGAACCCATCCCTGAAAAAGAACAGGGAATCATGAAAATTAACCGCCACCAATCCACTGGAGACGTGCAAGAGTTAAAACCAGGTGAAAATACCATGAACAAAAAAGAAAAAACCGGCACAGCCATCCGGCTTACCAATTGTGCCAAAACATTTACAAACGGTACACGGGCCCTTGAATCCACAGATCTTATGGTGGAGGCAGGCCAGACCATTGTTATCCTAGGACCTTCCGGATGCGGCAAAACAACAACCCTGCGGATAATTGCCGGACTCGAAGAAACGGACAAGGGCGGGCAGGTATTTTTCGGTGATGAAGATGTTACCGATATTCCCATAGAAAAACGAAATGTGGGAATGGTCTTCCAGAATTATGCCCTTTTCCCAAATATGGATGTGGCCAAAAACATCGCCTATGGCCTAAAAATAAGAGGGGACAGCAAGGAAAAAATGGACCGCCGGGTGGATGAAATGCTGGCGATGATGCAAATTGAAGAACTGCGGCACCGCAACATCAACCAGCTTTCCGGCGGACAGCGGCAGAGAGTGGCCCTTGCCCGCGCCATTGCGGTAAGACCGCGGGTGCTGCTCCTGGATGAACCATTGACCGCCCTTGATGCACAACTCAGGGATTCATTAAGGATTGAAATTGATCTGCTCCTGAAGTCCATTGGCATCACCGCCGTCTACGTGACCCACGACCAGGCCGAAGCAATGGCCCTGGGAGATAAAATCGTGGTAATGGAAAAAGGACGGATTGCTATGATCGGCACACCAAGGGATGTCTATTTCAAACCCGCAAACCGGTTTGTTGCAGAATTCATCGGCACGATCAACACCCTTAAGGCCAAAGTGGAAAACGGGAATCTCAATTTTCAGGGAGGAACCATACCCATTGCCGACATTCCCGATCTTAATATTAAAAACCAATCCAGTGTTGAACTTTATTTTCGGCCTGAACATGCAGTGGTTGCCAAAACCGGTCAGGGCCATTTCAAGGCCAGGGTGATCTCTTCCTTTTTCATGGGGGACCGGACCCGTCTGATCGTAAACGGTGAAACAGCAGAGCCTCTAAAAATTGAAGCCCTGGGCCGACAGTCTTTTGAAAAAGGGCAGACCGTGGACATCTGCCTGGATCTGGATTCCCTTTTTACCCTTATCCCAACAAAAACAGAGTAAAAAAATATGCTGATTGCACAAATATCAGATCTTCACCTGAAACCATCCGGTGCACTGGCCTATGATGTTGCCGATACGGCAGGAGCTCTGGAGAAAGTGGTGACCCATATAAACCGCTTAAACCCACAGCCGGATGTAATCCTTGTCACCGGTGATATTGCCGATGGTGGTGCAGCTGAAAGTTATTTTCTGGCAAAGGAGATGCTCTCGGATCTCAAAGTCCCCGTGCTCATGGTTCCCGGAAACCATGACCAAAAAGGGATCCTGGCATCTGTATTTTCCGACCACGACTACCTTTCCAAGCCCATCACCGGAACTTCGGGGGATTATTTTTGCTACTCCATTGAAGATTTCCCCATTCGACTGATCGGACTTGATACGGTAACCCCTGGTGACCATGACGGAAGCCTGGGCCCGGCCAGATTGAACTGGCTGGATCAAAAACTCAAAAAAAAACCGGATACGCCAACCATGATTTTCATGCACCATCCGCCCTTTGCCTCAGGCATCGGGCACATGGACAAAGCCCCGTTCAAAAACCGAGAAAATCTAAAAAACCTTATTTCCAGGAATCCCCAGGTGGAACGTATCACCTGCGGCCATATCCATCGGGCCATATCCCGGAGATATGCCGGCACCCTGGCAACGGTCTGCCCCGGGGTGGGCATGCAGCTGAATTTAGAGCTCACGCCCGACGCCCCCTCCGGGTTTGTCATGGAACCCCCTGCCCTGTTGATCCATTATCTGGATAATTCATGGGAGGACGAACCGGCTCTGTTGACCTATGTGAGCACGGTTGAGGACAAGCCCGGACTATATGGGGGATTTCATCCGTTTTTTGATGTGATATCCCCCCAATAACCCTGTTATCAGGACCCGGGGATGTATCCCCGGGTTTCAAACGCCAGAGTATCATCCAAAGAAATCCTTATTGTGGATTATTAAATTGTAAAAATCAGGATTTGATCTGACAAACAGTATCAGAAGGTTAAATTTAATGTATACTCTTTCCTACCACAAACTTAGTTTTTCACATGGTTATAGGTTTTTAATCGATAGAATAACGTTGCTCCCAATCCCGGATTATTTTTTCAATAATCCCTTTTTTTTGTGCCTTTTCAAACCCAACTATAAATTTATGATATAATTTGACATTAGATTTGTGTATACCCACATGCGAGGCCTTTTCAGATCTATAGTTACTAAATTTAAAGGCACCTTCATATTCCTCTTTGTTAATTAGATATAGTGCCGAGTCTATACCAAGCATAAGTGCATCAGTACGACCCTTTGCCATTTTCAATAACCCCATACGGTTGTTTAAACAATATGAAGATTTGAATAGTTTTTTTTCGGCAGCATCTAAAAATTCTTTCTGATATGCAAAACCATCACATTTCCCGACTGTAAGGCCTTTTAAGTCCGAAATGGTTTTGATGCTCTTTCCAAAATTTTTACGTACCAATACAATATTGAAACGTGAACGAATTGATGGCGTCAAGAGATACTTGTTTTTTCGTTCCTCAGTGAAAACCATGGGAACTACCATGTCAACCTTTCCACTATCCAATTCTATCAGTATCCGTTTCCAGGGTCTCAAGATTCGTTCGGTGTTGGTAATTCCAACTTCTTTTAGGATGGCCTCAACAATGTCAAAGTCCAACCCGACAATCTCCCCGTTCTCCATGAATGTTGAAATCGGATAATCGCTCCCACCTATACGAACAGGCTCTTTGGCTAAAAGAATTTCGGTTTGCACCGATATGGCTACAATCAATGAAGCAATTATATAAGTAGGTTTCATTATATCCTCAAGGTTGCCAAAATTTAATTGGATAGTGGTAAGTGTCATATTTAAGAACCCATCTGAAGATAACGCATCAAAATTTTTTCTCTATAATTCTCCCGTATCTCTTTACAAGTTTGCCAGATTTTTTCTGAAAGTTGATTATATTTGTTGTAAAACTGATGACTGAGAATAAGATAATAATGTTTTGAAATTAAAGGAGGTTCAAGCTTTACTATTCCTGAAAAATTATCTCGTTCATGGAATAGGATACGGTCAGCATCAAATTCTAATAAAGCAGCCCCACTCAGTCTTCCAGCAACCACTTTTATGAGGTTTTCCCTTGTGTTGCCATACTCATCAATTTTTACTTTGGCCTTTTTCAATAAGGCGACAATGGAGTAGCCATAAGGTGCACCGATTGGATTTTGAACACCCGAAAATTTCATTTTTTCGGGAGACCACACAATATTGGTATTGTCTTGCATATAGAGATAATAACTTGATATATCAAGGCTCTTTTTTGAATCAGGCTCTCCATTCTTCAAAGGGAAAACGCCAAACTCCAATCTGTTAGGCTTATAGCTTGCTACAATACCGTCTAATTTCCCGGTTTTGAGATATATTAAATTTCTTTTCCATGAATGACGAACAAATGTGATACTTACAGGTAAATGATTTTCCAACAATTTTATCATTTCTATGGTAACACCTGGATTCTTTTTATTTATCTTGCTTGTACTCCCCATGAAATAGGGAAACAACTCTTGCGCTTCATATCCGAAAACAAAAGATGTCTTGGCATTAACTGGGCCTGTTATCAAAAAAAGGGACAATATGGCCACCATTGAGACTTTAATGCTTGTTATTTTATTGAACAGTATATTCAAAAGTGCTCCATTCCATTAAAGTGCCTAAAATTCTATTTTAAGATACTCATTTTAAAATCAAAAAATCAAATAGAACGATAGTATCTTGGAATCTAGTAAATAAAAATGGGGAGGAATACAAAAAATCATTTAATTGGAGATTAACTTTTTTTTTAAACTATCGAAAGGCTATAGTTTAAAAACTATTTGATAAGTAACTGACACTTCCTGTCAGATCAAGTCCAGTTTTTTGCAATTAAATTGCCGTGAGTAGCCCCCTGAGCATCTGCTTTTATGTCCGCATCACCGTGTATCGCTCAACACGCGGTACGGGCTGCCGGTCAGGCGTTTCCCGATGGCGACTTCCTGCCCGGGAACTTCGGCAGGGCATCCTATAACAATGCACCAAGCTGCGCTTGGCGCAATAACCGTTGCGCTGACCTACCGCGCCACAGCACTTGAAAAAAGCTGCTGCTTTCCTCGCGGTCCCGTCCAGAAAATTGTTAGATTGCCAATTTTTATTCTCTGAGTTTTATCACAGTTCCATGTATAGCATATCTTTTTTTAGACTCCGTCGGCATTTCATTGTAAGCCCTCATGATCAAGAAATCAAAATCGCGATCAAGTCCATAAAACTTTTTAAATAATTTTTCTTTTATTCGGCGAGCTTTCTTTTCCACATCCGGATTATTTAAATCCAAATCAGTTAAGTATAGGACAATTGGTATTAAACCCTCGTTGTCTGTAGTTTCGACTTGAAAACCGATGATTGGGGTATCTTCTATATTAAATGGGAATTTAAAATTGGAATTCATTTCCGAAAATGAAGATTTTATAAAGTTTATATACTTTTGTTCATCCATATATTGCAAGTAAGGTGCGGGCCTAAGACATCTATTCATTGCCCAAGCATAGACAACGCAGCTTGAAAGCCTGTTTTCAGCTTTCGCCTCCATCCCCAAATCAAAAAGTTTCGGAACACTAAGGTTATTTATCGAATAGTTGCCAAAATGAATAATGTTCATTTTCCATTTGTCACTAAATTTACTCATGCCTAAAAAGCACAAATACTGCCACCCAGGATTTGTGCTTTTCAAAAATAAATTATACGATTCTTTTCCGTAAAACGTATGATTATTAATGATAAATTTACTCTTGTCCGAGAGAGATGCAACTATCGTCGCTTTTGTTTCCCTATCAAGGCTTTTGATCGTTGAGTAGTACTGATCTGAAATAACGAATTCCTTCTGATTTAATAATGGAGATACCTTGCCAACAAAAGATTTTAAATCAAAACTTTCAAGCCCAGATAATTTTGGAGAAATTAAGTTTAAGACATTATCGTAATTTTTAGCTTTTAATCCCTCGAATAATGCATCTTGGATCTTAGAAATATTTTTTTGAAGATTAAGATCGATTTCACTATTCAGCTTTGTAGTTACAGCATGAAGTCCTGCGTAAAGATTCGAAGACAGTAAGAGTACAATAAAAAATACTGCGTAAACAGGGCTTTTAAGAGAGTCCATTTGTAGTCCTTTAAAAATTTTGACTTCGGTACTGCAATCTAAAGACTAAACTCACTGTTTTTACGGAGCGCCGCGGAATAAAAATCCAGTGCAGTGATTGATTATGACGTTTTGTAAGTTCCACCCGTATTTTCTGGGATTAAGGTATCTTCCTTTTCTATTAGCAAGCATATTACCTCTGTTGTGCAAATTGGACGATGTTCAATACCTTTTGGTACAACACACATCTCACCTGCTTATAATTGGACAATTTTATCTTTAAACTCTAATTTCATCTGCCCATCTACAATGAAGAAAACTTCATCAGAGTCAGGATGCGTATGAAAATCAAGGACCCTATCCTTAACCCTGACTATTGTAAAATTGTGGCTGTTCATTTTTGCTATTGTTTCATATTGATACAAATTTGGTATTTTAGAACCTTTTTCTTTTAAATTAATAACATCCATTGTCTTTTTCTCCAGAAGGATATTGAACCAAAAAGAAAGCGTTAGGTTGAGCGGCCAAGCCTGGAACGTAAAGTGCCAGGTTGTTAATTTGGCCGCTCCAATTTATGGTTACATTCACCGGGCCGAAGGCTCGGTGATCTTTTCCTTGGGTAAAAGCAGAAGACACAATTATTCCATCTCCGTTTTTTGCTGCCGCGGTCTTGAAATCTGCCTGGGAAACTTGAATGTTCATCTTGATTCCCCTTTTTTAATTCATATGACCCGGTTTGAAAATGATAAAAAAAACGGTTGATTACTATCGATTGTCGATACAAGCTCTTGAAAATTCATCGGCTACTTTTGATATCTGCAAATACTTCCAAAGCAAAGCCTTTTATGACCATTCTGCAGCTGGCATCACCTACTCAGTATCGGTATCCATGCTGGTTTCTTTTACCATATTCCCATGTTGCCGATGGTGTGAAGGATGCAGTAAAAACCGACCTTGGTCTAGCGTCCGGTGAAGCGGGGCGTTATGCATCTGAATTATTCAATTTTATGAAGTATTCTTTTAACGTTCGTTTGCCATATTCAGGGGCAAGCATATCAATTGCCATGACTGTCATGAAAAATTCAACTGGTCCATAAAACTTACTTCCGGTAAGTAATTTTACCAGTTTGAGAATTGTAATCCTAACCCAATCTGGGATATGAGTTATTTTCGGCTTATTACCCAAAATATCAAAGGCTATCGATGCAATCTCATTTTGGGTGAGTGTTTCGGGGCCACCTATCTCAACTTCTTTATCAGGCCAGTCAATAGCATCTACACAAAAAGCTGCCAAATCTTCACCATGGATAGGATTCGCCTTCAACTCTCCATTTCCGAAAAGATATACTCGCCCTTTTTTTGCCATGTTAAAGAATTCTGACATATCAGAAAAAAAACCATTTGGCCGAACAATACAATAATCTATCCCGGACTGTTTCAACTGTTCAACAAACAACTCTTTTGCGTTGCATATTTTCAAATTCCGTAATTTTTCACCATTTAGGACTGAAACATAAATAAATTTCTTAACGCCACTTATTTTGGCTTGTTTCAGCAAATTCATATTGGTTTGATAATCTACATCCATATAGGTAAGATTATCTTTTTGTCTTGTAATGCCAACAGTTGAAATAACTACATCTATACCTTTGCAACACTCATTTATAGAGTCTGGATCTGTCAGTTCCGCCTCAAGGATTTCGTTGGCTTCAATATTATTTTGCTTCAATTTTTCTGGATTTCGGGCAATTGCTCTAAAAATTAAGGATCTTTTGTGAAGTTCCTTTGCAATATAGCTTCCCAAGTAACCCGTTGATCCTGCTAATAAAATTTTTTTCATTTGAAATCCATTGTAGATGAATTGGACTTGATTTCTCTGAATCTTAGCATTCAAACAGTCCAAATTGAAAATTACTTGGCCGTATTACGGCTCAAATCAATACGGGGCCTGCTTCATGAAATATCCAGTAAACCACACACTTCCGAAAAAAGTGCGCAGTACGCCCGGTCACACTCCAGCGACTGGTTCTCTATCATACGTCTATCTTTTCCCCTTTTTTCCAGACAATGACAATGAAAACCAATGTTGAGACTGCAAAATAGCCTAAAAATAAAGGAGCCTGGAATGGTGAATTTAAAAAGACTGAAAATCCCATAATCGTTAAAAGGAAGTAAATCAGTAGTACAAGCCATCCTTGCCATGTGATTGGTAGCCCCCATCCAATGCCGATTTTCTTTTTAGGGAACCAGAAATCATTCGTTGAATCATTCATAGTTTGCTCCAGAAGAGAACGTGAAATTGAGGGGCGGCGAATCTAAGGATAGTTTTCTTAGAAAGGATTACTACCCTCTACCGTTTATTTTGGAAATTGCCGCTAACTTTTAGCCGTCCCTCTCGAACGCTTTGATCTAAATTGTTTCCAAGCTTTCCCCTAAAAAACCTTCAACAAGCTCAAACGCCTCGTCCTGTTTATCCGGCTCAACCCAGACCAACCCGGGTTCCTTGTTAAACCAGGTAAACTGCCGTTTGGCATACCGCCGGGTATCCCGTTTCAGCAGCCTCAACGCCTCGTCAAAATCCACTTCGCCCTTCATGAACATGCCCATGTGCCGGTATCCAATGGACTGCATGGACTTAAGATCCAGGGGATATCCTTTGTCAACCAGGGTCTGAACCTCATTGAGCAGACCCTGGTCAACCATGATATCCACCCGTTGGTTGATCCGGTCATAGAGGCGGACCCGGTCCATGGTCAGGCCGAAGGTCAGGCTCTGATATCGGTTTTCACCGAAATTATGATCCTGCTGCCGTTTGGAAATGGGCTCGCCCGTGGTTTCATAGACCTCAAGGGCCCGGACCAGCCTGAAGCTGTCGTTGGGGTGTATCCTTTGGGCTGCATCTGGATCACATTGGGCCAGGCGGTCATGGAGATGCTGGCTCCCCTTTTCCTCAAGCTCTCGGGCCAGCCGGTGCAGGGTAGTCTCACAGGCAGGAGTTCCCCGGAACAGCCCGTAGAGCAGGGCCCGGATATAAAATCCGGTGCCGCCGGCAACAATGGGCAGCTTCTCCCTGGCCGTAATCTCGGCTATGGCCTGGTCTGCTGCGGCCGCAAATTTGCCTGCATCAAAATCAGAGGCCGGATCCAGAAAATCCACCAGATGGTGGGGGGCCAGCGCCCGTTCTTTTGCATCGGGTTTGGCCGTGCCAATATCCATATATTTGTATATCTGCATGGAGTCAGCCCCGATGATCTCTCCGTTGAATTTTTGGGCAAGACTGATGGCAAAGCCGGTTTTACCGATGCCTGTGGGACCGCAGATGGTAATAATTTTTTTCATATTTGGTTTCAAATGGGGAGTTTACCGCCGTTGATGTTCGATAATGGTTGAAATATCTGTAAGAAAGCCTTATAACATATTTCTTTTAATTAATAAAAATTAATTAACCTGGGATATTTATATGAAAGTGAACCTAAGGTCCCGGAAGGTAAGAAAAACTTAAATTTAAAGAATAAAATTGATGAGTTGTTGTATTTTTTATCATATACAAACAGGAGAAGATAATAATGAGCTCTGAAACAATCGGATCTGTGGTGGTGGTCGGCGGCGGTATCTCCGGCATGCTGTCAGCCCTTGATCTTGCAAATTCCGGGTATTATGTCTATTTGGTGGAAAAAAGCCCATCCATTGGCGGTGTCATGTCCCAGCTGGACAAGACCTTTCCCACCAATGACTGTGCAATGTGAATTATCTCACCCACACTGGTCGAGGTCGGCCGGCACCTAAACATTGAGTTAATCACATATTCCGACATTGAATCCATTGAAGGAACTGCAGGTAACTTTAAGGTCAAAGTTAAGAAACGGGCCAGAAGCATTGATACGGAAAAATGTACCGGATGCGGCGCCTGCGTTGAGAGCTGTCCTGTAACCCAGCAGATTGCTGCAGTATAACACGCTTTCATAATTGTTGAGAGGAGATTACAGATGAGCACAGCAAGTACTCAGCCTGCGGGCGTAGAGGAAATAGATTATCTGGAACTGGACCAGATAATTGAAAAAGAGTTTAACGGAGACAGGGAGAATCTGATCATGATTCTCCAGGCCATTCAGCGCCATTTTAATTACCTTCCCAAACCCGCACTTTCTTATGTATCGGAAAAACTTTCCATCCCTTACAGCAGAATCTACGAGGTTTCTACCTTTTACAGCACATTCAGCCTTGAGCCCAGGGGACGGAACATCATCTCCATCTGTACGGGTACCGCCTGCCATGTCAGGGGGGCGGAACGTGTCAAAGAACAGATTGAGTCAAGCCTTGATATTAAAGACGGTGGAACCACCGAAGACAAGAGATATACCCTTGAGTCTGTTCGTTGCATTGGTTGCTGCAGCCTAGGCCCTGTCATTAAAGTCAATGAAGATATGCATGGCCGTATCCCGACCGATGAAGTTGAAAATGTGTTGAATCAATACGAATAACCTATCAAGAGGTATAAACCATGAACATTCAGTCTGTAAAAGATCTGGAATTAATAAAAGAGGAATACCGGTTAAAGCTTAACCTTCCGGAAACCGTCAAGGTGAACATCGGCATGGCCTCCTGCGGCATTGCTGCAGGCGCCAAGGATTCCTTTGATACGGCCACCGAGGCCTTTGCGGATAATAAGAGCATTGACATTTGTCAGACCGGCTGCATCGGATACTGCGAGGTTGAACCCTTGGTTGAAATCATTGCCAAGGATAAACCCCGGATGATGTTTAAAAACGTCACCTCCGATAAGATCGTTGATATCATTAATAATTACATGAATAATGAATTCGACGACAAAAAAATGAAAAAACTCATCCTGGGTCAGGTCAGGGATCCTCGATCCCTTCTGGAAGACGACATGGCCAATCCCCAGGAAGCCGTCCCCCCAATAGAAGGCATCCCCTTTCTTGAGGACACCCCTTTTTTCAAGGGCCAGGTAAAAATCGCCCTGAGAAACTGCGGGTATGTGGATCCTGATTCCATTGAAGAATACTTTGGGAAAATGGGGTACATGGCTTTTCTTGACGCCCTTTTGAACTCTAAACCCCAGGACATCATTACCTCCGTAAAAGAATCGGGCCTCAGGGGCCGTGGCGGCGGCGGGTTCCCCACAGGCATTAAATGGGCCACCTGCGCCAAGCACGACGGAGAAAGATCCATCATCTGTAACGCAGATGAAGGCGACCCCGGTGCTTACATGGACAGAAGTATCCTTGAAGGCGATCCTCACTCCGTCATCGAGGGCATGCTCATTGCAGGTTTGGGTATCGGCTCTTCCCTGGGATTTATCTATGTTAGAAACGAATATCCCCTGGCCGTAACCCGGCTGGTAACCGCCATCAAGCAGGCCACGGCATACGGCCTTCTGGGCGACAATATTGCGGGTACAAAATTCTGCTTTAACATCAAAATTTCCACCGGTGCGGGTGCCTTTGTCTGCGGTGAATCCACAGCACTCATGGCTTCCCTTGAGGGAAAGGTCGGACGGCCAAAGGCCAAATACGTACACACCGTGGAAAAGGGATTCCGGGATCAGCCCACCAACCTCAACAACGTTGAAACCTATGCCAATGTACCTGCCATTATCCTTAAAGGCGCGCCCTGGTATGCCGGCTTTGGAACGGATAACTCCAAGGGCACCAAGGCATTTTCCCTGGTTGGAAAGGTACGGAACACAGGTTTGCTTGAAGTCCCCATGGGCGTCCCCCTCAATGACATCGTCTTTAACATGGGTGAAGGCTTGCCCGGGAAAAAGAAATTCAAGGCGGTTCAGACCGGTGGTCCCTCGGGTGGATGTATCCCGGCAAGCCTCATGGATACCCCTGTTGACTACCAGCAGCTTGCCTCTGTGGGCTCCATTATGGGCTCAGGCGGCATGATCGTCATGGACGAGAACACCTGTATGGTGGATGTAGCCCGGTACTTTTTGGACTTTCTTCAGGATGAATCCTGCGGCCAGTGCAACCCCTGTCGCGAAGGTATCAAACAGTCCCTGGACATCCTCACCGCCATCTGTGAAGGCAACGGTAAGGAAGGGGACATCGAGCTGCTCGAAGAGCTGGGTGTCATGATTGAAAGATTCTCACTCTGCGGCCTGGGCACCTCTGCTCCCAACCCTGTTTTGACCACCATCAAATACTTCAGGGAAGAGTATGAGTCCCACATCAGGGACAAAAAGTGCAAGGCAGGCGTCTGCAAGAATCTTTTTGTTTATGACATTGATGAAGATGCCTGTACGGGCTGTACAAGCTGTGCCAGAAAATGCCCCCAGGACGCCATTACAGGTGATAAAAAAGAACCCCACGTCCTGGATCAGGATAAGTGTATAAAATGTGGAATTTGTTACGATGCCTGTAAATTCAACGCAATCGTTATCAAATAATCATGAGGGATAAGATCTATGGTAACTTTTAAACTCAACGGTAAAGAAGTACAGGGAGAAGACGGCCAGTATATTATTCACGTCGCTGAAAAATACGGTATCGAAATCCCCACCCTCTGCCATCACAAGGCATTGGAGCCGGCCGGAATGTGCCGGATCTGTACGGTCGAACTATTTGACGGCAGAAGAACAAAATTCGTTACTGCCTGTAATTATCCCATCTGGGAAGGCATGGAAATCAACACGGACACTGAAGCGGTTCACCAGGGCAGAAAGCTTATTGTTGAAATGCTTTTCGCCAGGTGCCCGGAAGTCCCCCTGCTCAAGAAACTGGCCAAGCAGTATGGCATTGAAACGCCCCGGTTCAAAGCCCAGGATGATGATTGTATCCTCTGCGGCCTTTGTGTCCGCATGTGTGAAAGAATGGGAAATTCCGCCATCAGCTTCACCGGCCGCGGCACGGATATGTACATCGACACCCCATTCGGCGCTCAGTCCGATGTATGTATGGCCTGCGGAGCCTGCGCCTCAGTCTGCCCCACAGGGCACATCACCCTTGAAAAAATCAAGGAAGAATTCACCAAAGCCAATCCCTTCCTGATTCCCAGCGAATATGAAATGGGCCTTAAAGGAAGAAAACCGGTTTATGTACCCTATGCCCAGGCCGTGCCCAACACCCCGGCCATTGACAGGGATGTATGTGTGCATTTCAAAACCGGCGGATGTAAAGTCTGCGCCGACATCTGCCAGATGGACGCAATCGACCACACCATGAAAGATGAGGTGGTTGAGATCGAAGCTGGCGCCGTTGTTCTTTCGCCGGGATTTGAGCCCTTTGACCCGTCTAAATTTGACAACTACGGATATGCCAACCATCCCAACGTCATGACGGCCATGGAGTTTGAGCGGATTCTGTCTGCCTCCGGACCCACCAGCGGCCATCTCACCCGGATGTCCGACGGCAAGGAACCTAAGAAAGTGGCCTGGTTCCAATGCGTGGGGTCCAGGGATCAGAACAAGTGCGACAATAAGTATTGTTCCTCTGTCTGCTGTATGTATGCCCTCAAAGAGGCGGTCATTGCCAAAGAACATGCCGGTGACGATCTGGAATGCGCCATTTTCTACATGGACATGCGTACCCACGGCAAAGACTTTGAAAGATATTACAACCGGGCCAAGGACCAGGGCATACGTTTTGAGAGAAGCCGGGTCCACACGGTAGTTCCCCAGGATGTCACAGGCGACTTAAAAATCACCTACACCAGTGAAAGCGGCGAAAACATCAATGAAACCTTTGATATGATCGTTCTTTCCGTGGGCCTTGAAATTTCCCCTGAAATCGTTGACATGGCCAAAAATCTTGGCATCGAACTGACGGACGGAAATTTTGCAAAAACAGACTCCTTTAAACCTGTTGAAACCAACAGAAAAGGCGTATTTGTGGCTGGAGCCTTCCAGGGCCCCAAGGATATTCCCCAGTCTGTCGTGGATTCATCTGCTGCGGCAGGTGAAGCCGGTGCCATGCTGGCAAGTGCCAGAAACACTCTGACCCAGGTACCCGAGGAAATTCCGGAAACCAATATTGTGGGTGAACGGCCCAGAATCGGTGTCTTTGTATGTAAATGCGGTACCAACATTGCAGGCGTGGTCAACGTACCCGAAGTCCGGGATTATGCAGCCGCCCTGCCCTATGTTGAATACTGCTCTGATAATCTTTACTCATGTTCCCAGGACAGTCAGGAGACCATGACCCAGATTATCAAGGCCAACAAGCTCAACCGCATCGTGGTTGCCGCCTGTACTCCCAAAACCCATGAACCCTTGTTCCAGGAAACCCTGATCAACGCGGGTCTGAACAAGTATCTCTTTGAGATGACCAATATCAGAAACCATGCCTCCTGGGTCCACAAGGAATCTCCTGAACTGGCCACCCAGAAGTCAAAAGATCTTTTGAGAATGGCAGTCTCCAAGGTCGCCTTGATGGAACCCCTTGAAGAGGCCGAACTTCAGGTCAAACCTGTTGCCATGGTTATCGGCGGCGGTATTTCAGGCATGGTTTCAGCCAAAAACCTGGCTGAACAGGGTTATGAGGTCCACCTTGTCGAAAAAGACGGGATACTGGGTGGCCAGGCCAACAACCTCTACCACACATTTCAGGATGAGATTATTGCTGACGGACTGGGTAATCTGATCAAGGAGGTTAAGGGCAACGACAAGGTTAACGTCCACCTCAACACCACCCTGGAAAATGTGGAAGGCTTTGTGGGCAATTTTAAATCTGAACTGAAAAACGGGGAGGGAACAACCACCCTGGAACACGGGGTTGCCGTTATTGCTACCGGCGCCCACGGCTCCACTCCGGATGAATACTGCTACGGCCAGGATGACAGAGTCATCACCAGCCTTGACCTGGACAAAAAGTTCATGGAAAAGGATGCCTCACTCAAGGATCTTGAGTCTGCCGTATTTATCCAATGCGTGGGCTCCAGGGAAGACCACCGTCCCTATTGCTCCAGAGTATGCTGCACCCATTCCATCGACAATGCCCTTGAACTGAAGAAACTGAAACCTGAAATGGATGTCTACATCCTGTACAGGGATATCAGAACCTACGGCGAGAGGGAATACAAGTACCAGATGGCAAGAGAAGCCGGTGTTATTTTCATCCGCTACTCCGTGGATAACAAGCCCCAGGTTGAAACAACAGACGGCAAACTGCTGATCACGGTGACCGACCATGTTCTCGGCCTGCCCGTACAGATCGATGCAGACCTTCTGACCCTGGCCACAGCCATTGTCCCCAATAAGGACGAAAAGCTTGCCAATTTCTTCAAAGTCCCCTTGAACGAAGACGGATTCTTTGTTGAACGCCATGCCAAACTCGGACCTTCCGAATTTGCCACTGACGGTGTTTTCTTGTGCGGTCTGGCCCACTACCCCAAACCCATTGACGAGGCCATTGCCCACGGCCAGGCAGCCGCCTCCCGTGCGGTAACCCTGCTTGCCAAGGAAACAGTTCACACCAGCGGTAACGTGGCATTGGTGGATCCCATGAAGTGCAGTGCCTGCGGCGTCTGCGTTTCCATCTGCCCGTACGCGGCCCCGGCCTTTGAAACCGAAGGACGGTTTGAAGGAAAGGCTGCGGTGAATCCGGTACTCTGTAAAGGATGCGGCCTCTGCGTTGCCTCCTGCCGTTCCGGAGCACTCCATTTGAAAGGCTTTGACACGAATCAGATACTTGCACAAATCTTTGCTTTGAATGAAGAAGCAGTATAAGGAGAGATGATGACTGAGAACAATACTAAAATAGTTGCCTTTCTGTGTAACTGGTGCAGCTATGGAGCAGCTGATCTGGCCGGTGTCAGCAGAATGCAGTACCCTGCCGATGTCCGGGTGGTAAGAATACCGTGTACCGGACGACTGAGTCCCAAGTTCATCCTGTCCGCCCTCAGGGAAGGCGCGGACGCCGTATGGGTATCCGGCTGACATCCCGGTGAATGTCATTACCTGGATGGTAATTATTATGCACGTCGGAAATTCGCTTTAATGGGCAACCTTCTCGAACACATGGGCATTGAAAAGGACCGGGTACATTTCTCCTGGATCTCTTCTGCCGAAGCCACCAAATTTGTGGATGTGGTCAGGGAAATATCTGAAAAGGTAAAGGCCCTGGGACCCAATACGAAATTTGTAAAGGACTATAATTAAAATGGATACCTGTATCGAAAAAATCAGGGCGATAGCCAGAGACCTCCTTGAAAAAGGTACGGTCGAAAAAGTGCTTGGTTTCGCTGACGGAACCATCCCCATGGCAACCAGTCCCATTGCAATCACCTCAAAAGAGGATGTTGATAAACTGACCTTCACATCCACCTGCGGACTGAACCTTGCCAACTATGCGTCCAAGGAAAAAGGAAAAATAGCCGTTATTGCCAAGGGCTGCGATTCCCGGAACCTGGTGACCCATATTGTAGAAAACCAGGTCCAGCGCGACAACCTTTATATCATCGGCGTGCCCTGCACCGGCATGGTTGACAAGGTTAAAGTTGCATCTGCAATTGAGGGTGAAATTTCAGGGTTTGAAGAAGACGGAGACACCCTCAAGGTCACCTCCTCTCTCCAGACCCTCACCGTGGACAAAAATGACGTCCTCAAGGACAACTGCCGGTATTGTACCCATAGAAATCCGGTGCTCTACGATGAGCTGGCCTCCGATCTTGTTGAAGAACAGGAACTGGACAATCCCTTTCCTGATGTGGATGCCATCGAAGCCCTGGACCCGGAAGCCAAATGGCAGCATTTCCAGGACCTGACCCAGAACTGCATCCGCTGTTATGCCTGCAGAAATGCATGTCCCCTGTGCTACTGCCCCACTTGTTTTGTGGACGAGTCCGGCCCCCAGTGGGTGGGCAAGGGTCAAAACAAGACGGATGTGGATACCTTCCACTTTCTTCGGGCCTTCCATTGCGCCGGCCGCTGCACAGATTGTGGCGCCTGCGTAGAAGCCTGTCCCATGGGCATCAATGTCCGGGATTTTACGCGGAAACTGAACAAGGACGCCCTGGATATGTTCGGCTGGGAAGCTGGACTTGACATCACCAAGCGCCCGCCTCTGGATGCGTACAGTCCTGAAGATCCTAATGATTTTATCAAATAAGCTAGACCCAATAAGGATATGAAAATGAAATTCATAACAATTGATAAAAAAGACTGGGCCAAAGGCATTGATAAATCCAGGGAGACCTATCAGCTTTTCGGACCGGTTAAAGATGAAAACGGCTGCCGGATAGATGCACTTGGTGCGGATGTCCAGCCGGATATGAACTATACGGATTCAGTGCTCTCAGCAAAGTCCGTTCTTTTTCCCCAATCGGAAAAAATCCTGACCACCAGCCTGGACGAGTCTGTTGAAGACCACCACATCATGAAACGGGCAGATACCGACTACACCCCCAGGGCAGTGATCGGCATCCGGCCCTATGATGCCAAAGCTGTTTTGCTTGTGAAAATGAACTTTGACACCAAAGATTATCGGGACCCCTATTGGTGCGACGCCTATGAGGCCACCACCTTTGTGGGCTTAGGCATCAACAGGCCAGGCCCCTTTGATTTCTCCACTTCCACAGGCTCCGGCCCCTTTAACGAAGACGGCCTGGACATTCTGCTGGCGGACATGGACGATAAGTTCCTGGCTAAGGTGCTCACCTCTAAGGGAGAGGCCTTTGCCGCCTCCTGCGGATTTGATGTTGAGGCCGATGCCAAGGAGAGCCAGGTCCTTCTGGATGTGCTCAAAAAAGAAGCTGAGTCCAATATCACTGCTGCAGTGGAAACGGACAAGCTGGCCGGAAAAACCATTTTGGACCTCCACGAAGCCCCCTTCTGGGACGACATCAGCTTCTCGTGCATTAACTGCGGGACCTGCACCTATGTTTGTCCCACCTGCTGGTGCTTTGACATCCAGGATGAAAACAAGCAGAAGGCGTCCACAAGGTTCAGAAACTGGGATTCCTGCATGGCTCCCTTGTTCACCCGCCACGCCACCGGCCACAATCCCAGGGGTGAAAAGACCCAGCGGGTTCGCCAGCGGTTCATGCATAAACTCAAATATTTCCTGGACAAGTACGAAGAGGGAATCATGTGCGTGGGATGCGGCAGGTGTGTAAAGAGTTGTCCTGTCAATATTGATATCCGTGAGGTTGCAAAGACCATGAACGGATATGAGAAACAAGAATAGCGGACAAAGGAGAGAATAGATGGAAAACCCCTATATGCCGTATCCGGTTCGCATTGATGATATTCAAATCGCTACGGAAGACAAGTCCCTGAAAACCTTTAAGTTCGTTTTTCTGAACGAAGGGGATGAAGAGAAGTTTGCCTACCAGGCCGGACAGTTTGCTGAACTGTCCATTCCGGGCGTGGGCGAGATCCCCATAGGCATTGCCTCCTCCCCTGTGGAAAAAGGTTTTGTCAAGTTCACGGTTTTCAGGACCGGCGTTGTCACCTCCCATCTTCACAACATGAAGGTCGGAGATATCATGGGTCTAAGAGGCCCGCTGGGCAACTGGTACCCCTGGGATAAACTGGAAGGCAAAAACGTGGTCATCATCGGCGGCGGCTTTGCATTTACCACCCTGCGCTCATCGATTATATATATGCTTGATCCGGCCAATCGGTCCAAATTCGGCAATATAGATGTGGTATACGGAGCGCGGTCACCCGGAATGCTGCTCTACCGCGAAGAACTCTATGAGTGGGAAAAGCGTGATGACATCAACATGCACATCACCGTTGACGGCACTGATGACCCGGACTGGAAGTACAACGTGGGCTTTGTTCCAACCATTGTTGAACAAAAAGCCCCCCAGGCAGATGCCGACACCTACGCCATTGTCTGCGGACCGCCCATCATGATTAAATTTACCCAGCCTGCTTTAACCAAACTTGGGTATACGGAAGACCAGATCATCATGTCACTGGAAAACAGAATGAAATGTGGTATCGGCATGTGCGGCAGGTGTAATATCGGTAAAGAACTGGTCTGTAAAGACGGGCCGGTATTCACCCTCAAAGAGCTGAACAAGACCCCCAAAGAGTATTAAAGCCGCGGGTTTAAACTGATGGAATTTTTTACAAAACTCCAAGGTTCTTTGTTGACAACTATACAATGCTGAGATATGTTAGCTTCGATTATCATAGTGTCTATTGAAGTGAAGACGGTATGTCTTAAGATAGGATTAACTGACAGGTAATAATTTTTTTTTTACAGGAGGAAATGGTAAATGGCAACAGTTGAATTTAACGGAAAAACTTTCGAAATAGATGAAGACGGATTCCTGCTTGACTACAACCTGTACTGCGAAGAATGGGTAGATTATGTTAAGGGTCAGGAAGGTATTGATGACTTGAATGACGAACATTGGCAGCTGATTAAAGTTCTTCAGGACTACTACGAAAAGAACGGTATCGCTCCCATGGTACGTGTTCTTTCCAAGCTAACCAAGTTCAAACTGAAACACATCTATGAGCTGTTCCCCTCAGGACCTGGTAAAGGCGCCTGTAAAATGGCCGGTCTGCCCAAACCTACCGGTTGTGTATAGTCAAACTATTTTTTAGTTTTTCTGTTTAGTTTTAAAGGTCCTGTTTGCCACGCAAACAGGACCTTTATTTTTGGAGCTTGAACGATAATTCATGCACCTGCTTGATTGCTTCAAAATTTTCCAATCCTCACGTACATTAGTACGCTCCGATTGCAAAATTTCTTGCGCATTGCATTTGGGCAAATTCTCGTCCAAGCTTGGAACCTGCCCGGAATAATTATATTAAAGGTGGTTGATGCCTAACGTTAATATTGATAAGACTAATAAGCGGATATTGAATAGTATTCAGATTGATTTTCCCATTCATCCCAGGCCTTATAAGATTATTGCTGAAAAACTGGGGCTGTCTGAAGATGAGCTGATTGAACGGGTTTCCCAGATGAAAGGCGATATGCTTATTCGCCGGATCGGGGGGAATTTCAGCCCGGATCGGCTGGGGTATCATTCCACCCTGTGTGCCGCCCAGGTGGACGAAGAAAAGGTTGAGCTGTTCACCAAAACTGTCAACCGGTTTCCCGGGGTGACCCATAATTACCGGCGGGACCATAAATTCAATATCTGGTTCACCTTTATTGCCCAGTCCGTGGACATCATTGAAAAAAACCTGAAAACCATTGCTGAGGAGACCGGGGTAACCACTATTCTGAACCTGCCGGCCACCCATGTGTTTAAAATTTCCGCCAACTTTAAAGTGTGAGTTGATTTTCATCCATGACGACAATCAGAGCTGCCCTTGTAGTTCAAAACTGTCCGGTAAAAACATTTAACGATAATCTGTCCCGTACACTTGATACCATAGACAGGGCCGCAGATCTCAAGGCGGATATCATTGTCTTTCCTGAAATGAATCTCACCGGGTATGCAGCCGGTGACGTCTCACTGGCCCGCCCCCTTGACCCTGAATGGGTGGAAAAATTGTCCCGGGCAGCACGTCGTCTGGATATGACTATTCTGACAGGCCTGGCAGAAAAGGCAGAAAATGGCCGGGTTTATGCCACCCACCTGGTTACCGGCCCGAATCAGTCTCCGGTATATTACCGAAAAATTCACTTATCCCCCTTTGAAGCCTCCTGCTATACCCCCGGCAATACGGTCAGACTCTTTACACATAAGGGCATACGATTTGGTATCCAGCTTTGCTATGACGCCCATTTCCCGGAACTGGCCACCGCCATGTCCCTAAAACAGGCGGACATCATTTTCATCCCCCATGCTTCACCCAGGGGAACATCCGAAGATAAGTATATTTCATGGATGCGCCATCTGCCGGCCCGTGCCTTTGACAATGGAGTATTTGTAGCAGCGGTGAACCAGACCGGAGACAATGGAACCGGCCTTAATTTTCCCGGCCTGGCCATGGTCCTGGGGCCTGACGGCCGACTGGTCTCAAAAAAAATGGATGGAGGAATTCACATTATTGAGATGGATATGGCCGACATAGAAAGGGTTAGGTCCCACAAGATGCGTTATTTTCTTCCCAACCGGCGGCCCGACTTAATTTAATCCGAATAAATCTGTGATCTGAATTTTCTAGTCTTTTATCCGAGCTCTCCGGTTCTGGATGTAAGCATTTCGAACGGCTGTATAGGGATCCAGAGCTGCATCCTTAAGGGCCTCATAATCCCCGATTCTGAAGGATGTCCGGTTCACCGTATCCACGCCTCTCATTCCCCAATGCAATTTCCAGGGTTCAACATAGGTGACCGGGGTGATAAACATGTCCCCGACCTGCCCCACGGTATCCCTCAAAGTTGAGGGTCCAAGCACCGGCCACACCAGATAAAATCCGTTCCCAATGTTATAAGATCCAAGGGTCTGACCCAGGTCTTCGTCCTGGAGGCTGATCCCCATATGCTTTTGGGCAAAATCGTTGAATCCCAAAACTCCTAAGGTTGAATTGACAAAAAAGGCTGAAAATTCGGTTCCCGCTGATTCAAATTTGCCCTGGAGCAGGTTGTTAACAAACCGAACAGGGAAAAGCAGGTTATTAAAAAAATTATTAACCCCTTTTCTGGCCGGGGTGGGAACAATGGCCTTATACCCCTGTGCAAAAGGTTTAAGCCCATAAAAATAGAGGTAATCATTAAAGGTGAACATGGCATAGTTGAAGTAATAGATGGGGTCAGCCACCATCTGTGCCTCCGGGTTCTTGTTATCATACTCATCAAATAAATCTTCGCTGAATTCAGTATCTTCTTCAGGGGCTGCTGCCCCCTCCCCTGCAACGACAGGTAGAGATGATATGCTTACAATCAAAACGACGATAATTAAACCGAGTATTTTTTTCATTTTTCAACCTTTTCCTTGAGTTGGGCGATGATCTCTTCAGGCGTTTGTGAGACCTGTTCTTTGAATTGCTCCCTGTAATTGGCAGCCATGGACACGCCTTCTATTTTTATATCATAAATTTTCCATTCCTGCCCCTTTTTCTGGATCATCCGATAAACAATGGCCACATGAGTCTCCCCCTTGACCAGTTCCGTTGTGATATCGGTTCTGAAAATGTCTTTTTTTGGTTTCAGGGCATGAACGCCCTGATAAAAAATTTTGATATCGGATATGTCCTGGCCTGCCAGTTTGGGAAAATAGGTATTGGAAATCAATTTTGAAAAATAGGTGATAAACTCCTGACGCTGGGGCACCGAAAATGCCCTGTATTTTCTTCCCAAAGCCAGCATGGAAAAGGTATTGAAGTCAAAAATTTCAAATGCTTTGGCGTAAAGGGCCTGTTCCTGTTTCACAGGATCTGCGATAAGCTCTTTATCCCGGATGATTTCCAGGACCTCATTGATTCGGGTTTCAAGATGAATTTGAGCCTCGTTTTCACCGGCCGGCATCTCCGTTCCGGCGAAACAAAAAGAGACGGAAAGGGTCAGTATCAAACTAAAAATAAGTATAGGTTTCATTTTTTTATTCCTGATTGCTTACGGGGTCTTTTTCTGATCGCTGAAAATAAATTTACGGACCAGGGATTCAATATCAAGGGATGATTCCGTATTGGGAATCTCATCTCCCCCTTCAAGCAGCAGATCCGCTCCACCAGGTGAAATATCGATATATTTTTCACCGATGATTCCGGCGGTTTTAACAGAGGCAATGCTGTCCTCGGAAACTTCGATATCCGAATTGATATTAAAGGACACTCTGGCCACCAGCCGCTCCTTGTCAAGGGATATTTCGGCGACATCTCCAATCTCCACCCCGGCCATTTCCACCCGGGCCCCGGCTTTAAGACCGGAGGCCGATGAAAAAAAGCCGTGGAGGGTATACTGCTCCCCGCCCAGCAACTTTGACTCTCCAAGAACCAGGACAAGATATCCGATACACAAGGCCCCGATGAGAACAAATATGCCAACGTACAATTCCAAATTTTTATTTTTCATAAGGTCCCCTTAACCGGTCTTCACTTTTCCGGTGTTAAATATCTTGGCCTTGGATAAATCCATTGACGATGTCGCTGTGGGAATCAAGCATCTCCTGTGTACTGCCCTCGAATATGATCTTTCCCCTGTCCAACATCGCAATGTGCTGGGTAATCTCAAATATTTCAGGAATATCGTGGCTGACAATAACGGCGGTAAAGCCGAATTCCTTCTGGTATCGTGCAATCATTGAATGGACGTTATTCCTCCGGACAGGATCCAGACCCGTGGTAGGCTCATCAAAAAGAACCGCTTTGGGGTCCGTGATCAGGGCCCGGGCCAGAGCCACCCGCTTGCGCATGCCCCCGGACAATTGAGATGGGTATTGATCCTCAATCCCAGAGATGCCCAGTAATTTCATTTTTATTCGTACTTTTTCCCTGATTTTCCCTTCAGGAAAAGCCTTTTTTTCAGACAGGGGCAGGGCAATATTTTCATACACGGACAAAAAATCAAACAGGGCATTATCCTGAAACATATAGGAAACTTCCCGTTGGAATCCGTGCTTAGCTTTTTTATCCATCTGATCCAGGGGCGCCCCGTTTACCAGCAACTGGCCTGAATCTTGGTGCATCAGCCCGATGATATGCTTAAGCAGCACGGACTTTCCGGTTCCGCTTTTTCCAATCACAGTGGTAATCTTACCCTGGTAAATGGAGAGGTCAACACCGCTGAGCACAAAATTGTCCCCAAACCTCTTGTGAATATCAATAAGTTGGATAAAAGGCTGTGTCATGGGCTAAACCAGAAAATAGGTTATAATGTAATCGGCGATGAGGATAAGGATACAAGAGTTAACCACGGCATTGGTAGTGGCCAGGGAAACCCCTTTGGCTCCAAAACCTCTGCCCCCCCCTTCAAGGTGGGCATGATATCCCCTGAAACAGCAGACCGTCGTCACCAGAACCGCAAACACGCAGGCCTTTAAAAAACCGCCCCAGATATCTTCCAGGGTGACACTCCGGATCACCTTGTCCATGTATACGTGTCCATTGATTCCAAGCATCAGAGACCCTGACAAGTATCCCCCGATTATCCCGGTGACGTCAAACAAGGCCGTGAGCAGCGGAAAAGAGATAAGACCCGCTATGATTCTAGGAGTAAAAGTAAATTTCACCGGGTTGATTTCCATGGTTTCCAGGGCATCTATCTGTTCGGATATCCGCATTACGCCCAGTTCGGCAGCCATGGCAGAGCCGGCCCTGGCCGCTATCATTATGGCTGCCAGCACCGGTCCCAGTTCCCGGATCAGGGTCATGGCGACGGCAGATCCCAGGGCAGCCTCGGACCCGAAGCTGACCAGGGTGTGATACCCCTGCAACCCCAGCACCATACCGGTAAACACGGCTGTCAGTACAATGACGAACATGGATTTGGCACCGATAAACCAGATTTGCTCCATGATTTTTGCCGTTTGAAAAGGAGGAACAAAGGCCTGCACCACCCCGGCGCAAAGAAAAATAACCAGACGCCCAAGGGCCTGAATACGAAAAAGTATTGTTCCCCCGAGTATTTCAAATCTCTGTTTCAGCATACAGGGCTTATATATAGTTTAACCCAAAAATACAAGTGGATTAGCACAGATATGATGTAAAGAAATGAACGAAATTGTAAAATTGTATGAATAAATTAACGCCTATGTGTGAATAGATTGACACGTGGTTAAAAATAAAATACGTATATAATAATTTTATACGGATTACCCGCATCCAACAATATCCTGTAACCAGGATCTATAATAAGGAAATTTCCCATGGCCCAGAAAATAACCTTGAGCATACCGGATATGCTCCATGAAAAACTCACGGAATGGCGCAGTTCCTTTAATTTTTCAAAAATGTTTCAAGAGGCGCTTACAGAGGCCATCCAGAAAAAGGAAGAACTTCAAAAGCGCTTTTCAGACGAGTTTGACATGCCTGATATCATCAAACGGCTGCGGGAAGAAAAACTGGCCTGGGAAAACAATTTCTTTCAAAAAGGGAAAACCCAAGGCGTAAAATGGGCACAAACTGCCCACTATCCGGATTTGCTGTACGTACTCCATTGCGACAATACGTATGAGCTCATCGGACACGAAAACTACAAACTCTATTTTCAAGAAATGTATGAGACATACTCTCTGGGCAAATATTCAGCCCAGGGCGGTGTGGACCATGAACAAAAATTTATCGACGGCTGGTTTGACGGCGTAGAAACATTCTGGAAGCAAGTAAAGGAACAAATATGAAACAGGCAAGCACTCATTTAATATTGGGCATTGATGTAGGATCGGTGGCCATAAACCTGGCGGCCATAGATCGGGACGGCAGTGTCGTCCACAACGCATCAGCCTATCACCACGGCGAAGTAAAACCCACCCTAACCCGGATGCTGGACCAGGATATTTTCAAAACCGTGGGGTACGTAGCAAAGACAGCCTCCACCCCCACTTTTATACGTGCAGATACCAGTATTGATGAACAGGTTGCAATTATCCGTTCCGCCGGACACATCCATTCCAAAGGCGTTGGGGGGATTCTTCATATCGGTGGTGAAAAATTTTCCCTCAGCCTCTTTGATGATATGGGCAATTATACCGGAGCCCGGCATAACACCTCATGTGCTGCAGGCACTGGCAGTTTTCTGGACCAACAGGCAGGCCGCCTTCACCTGTCAGGGTCCCAGCAGATTTCCGCTTTGGCCCTTGAAAACACGAAACCCCGTCCTGACATTGCCACACGGTGTGCCGTGTTTGCAAAAACCGATCTCATCCATGCCCAGCAGGAGGGATATGATATCCCCCAGATCTGTGACGGACTCTGCTATGGCCTGGCAAAGAACATCACCAACACGCTCTTTAAACAGAAAAAACCCGGAGGGACTGTGATCTTTTGCGGCGGGGTTTCCCAAAACAAAGCTGTTCGGAATCACCTTGAAACAATCACTGGGATTCAATTTCTTACAGATGAATTTTCCCTGGCATACGGGGCCATGGGTGCCGCGCTCTGCATGTTGGATGAAATAGAAAAAAAAGAGCCCACGCCCGGAGCATTTCCCAATCCTGAAGCCTTTTTCTCAAACCAGGACAAGACCCATGGGTATCGGTATCCGGCACTGGAACTGAGGCTTTCAGATTATCCCGATTTCAAGGCGTTTTCCTCTTATGACAGAGAGCGTGTTGAAGTGGATATCTATGAAGACCCCGCTACCCTGTCCATTGCCTACGGTTTTCTGGGACTGGATGTGGGCTCCACCTCCACCAAAAGTATCCTGGTGGACCAGGACGGCATCCCTGTTGCCGGCTTTTATACTAAAACCGCTTCACGACCCGTACAGGCAGTCCAGCATCTTTTCAAAGCCGTTGACAGCTTCCTCACAGATTATGACCTTAATTTTCCTATCAAAGGATGCGGAACCACCGGATCAGGCCGGCGGATATCCGCAAAAATAATCGGTGCAGATATCCAACCCGATGAAATTACAGCCCATGCCACGGCTGCAGTAAATTTAAATCCCGACGTAGATACCATCATTGAAATCGGGGGCCAGGATGCCAAATTCACTTTACTCAAGGACGGGATGGTCACCTCATCGGTGATGAACACGGTGTGCGCTGCCGGTACCGGAAGTTTCATCGAGGAGCAGGCCGCCAAGCTGGACTGCCCATTATTCGAGTATTCGGCCCGGACCGAAGGGATGACGGCCCCGGTCTCCAGTGACCGGTGCACGGTCTTCATGGAACGGGACATCAACTATTTTTTTGCCGAAGGATATGAAAAAAATGAAATCCTGGCATCTGTCCTCCACTCGGTCAGGGACAACTACCTGACCAAGGTGGCCAATGTGGCCAGAATCGGCAACCAGATCCTTTTCCAGGGAGCCACAGCCAGAAACAAAGCCCTTGTGGCCGCCTTTGAACAAAAACTTGAAAAACCCATTTGCGTATCCAGGTACTGCCACCTCACCGGAGCCCTGGGTGTCGCCCTCATGGCCAGGCAAGACGAAAAAGAGGGTCGTCTTCCCGTATCCGGATTCAGAGGATTCAGCCTATGGAAAGAAAATATCCCGGTTCGCCAGGAGGTCTGCCGTCTGTGTACCAACCACTGCAAAATTACCATCGCAGACGTGGGCGGGTCTCCCCAGGCATACGGATTCCTGTGCGGCAGGGATTATGACACCCAGAAACGGGTGGCCAATAAGAATGGATATGATCTGCTTACTGTTCGAAAAGAGATCTTGAAAATAGAGTCCTCTGCCGTCACGCCCAAAAAGGATCTGACCATCGGGCTGCCTGACGCCCTGCACATGACCGCGGATCTTGTGTTCTGGAAATCATTTTTTGCCGGACTGGGGATAAGTGTCAAAACGAGCACCCACTTGAAAGATCCTGTACGTCGGGGCAAAAAGACCACCGGTGCAGAATTCTGCGCCCCAATGGTTGCCCTCAACGGCCATGTTGACTACCTCATGGAAAAGACCGATTTTGTCTTTCTTCCTGTTTACTTTGAAGATAAGATAAATGAAAAGGATACCCGCCGTCAACATTGCTATTATACCCAGTTTGCCCCGGCAATTCTATCCGGACACCCACAATCCGGGCGGATTCTCTCCCCAATGATCAAATATTTGTACACCAGTTTCCACACCAAAATGGAATTGTACGCCACATTAAAAAAACTGGGTAAAGGCCTGTTCTCCTTTTTTGATATTTCCCAGGCCTATGATAAAGCCGCAGGGATGCAAAAAAGACAGGAAGCCCAGATGAAGCAGGTCTATAGCCGCCAGGCCGCCGGCACGGGCAACGGCGAGGGAAAAATTGATGTCCTGCTTCTGGGACGGCCCTATACTGTATTGTCCAAATCCATGAATAATAATATTCCCGGCATTTTTTCCAATCTGGGCATCAAGACCTTTTTCCAGGATATGATTGATCTAGAGAACAAGGATTATACCCCCATTGCCCCTTTGCTCAAGCAGATCCACTGGAAACATGCGGCCACTATCCTCAAGGCCGCCTATACCGCAGCCACCCAGGACAATCTCTATCCGGTCTATGTTTCCTCATTTAAGTGCGCCCCCGATTCCTTTGGGGTGGATTATTTCAAGGAAATCATGGAACGATTCAACAAGCCCTACCTTGTGCTTGAACTGGATGAACATGATTCCAGTGTGGGATATGAAACCCGTATAGAAGCGGCTGTGCGTGCCTTTACCAACCATTCATGCCAGGCAGAAACTCCGCCGGCCCCGGCCCCGATTTCCTTTGAACCCAGGTTTACAAAGGAACTTACCGGAAAAACCATTATCTTCCCAAAATGGGATGCGGTTGCCGGCCACCTTATCGTCAACATCTTCAAAAACGAGGGATATGACGCCATACTTATGGAAGAGACAGAGGAAACCCTGAAAAAGGGCCTTCTGACCAACACCGGCCAATGCCTTCCCCTCAATGCAGTGGCAGCCGGTTTTATCCATACAGTGAAAAAACACGGCCTTGACCCTTCAAACTGTGTACTCTGGCTTAATGACTCCGAGATTGCCTGCAACATCAAAATGTATCCCTACCATATCCAGAAAATACTGGCCCGGGAAAAGAACGGATTCGAAAACGCCCAGGTCTATCGCGGGGAACTTTCCCTGTTCGACATCGGTTTCAAAGCCTCCAAGAATACCTACTTCGCCTATATGTTCGGGGGATTATTCAGAAGTATTGCCTGTAAAATCAGGCCCTATGAAATCAATAAGGGAGAAACGGACAGGGCCGTAAAATCATCTGCCGTTATCATGGGCACGGCCTTTCTCACTGGAGGCTCAAAGGAAATCGCCTTAAAAGAAATCATGTCCATTTTCCGGCGGATACCAAAAAAAACCGAGACACGTCCCAAGGTGGGGATTTTCGGGGATCTTTATGTCCGGGACAACAGCACCATGAACCAGGATCTCATCCGGTTCATCGAGGATAACGGTGGAGAAGTGGTCACCACCCCCTATTACCAGTATGTTCAGATCATTGCCAAATCCTATTTCAAAAAATGGTTCAAAGAGGGGAAATACCTGAGCTTGATCTCCTACAAGGCGCTGCTTGCAGCCATGACATCCATGGAGAAGAAGTATTACCCCTACTTTAAACCTTTTCTGGAAGAGTCGGACCTCAGGGTGACGGAATCCTATGAGGATATCCTCCGGGAATACGGAATTTTGCCGGAACATACCGGAGAATCCATGGATAATATCCTCAAAATCCATTATATCGTGAATGAACATCCGGACCTGGCACTTCTCATCGGTGCAAACCCTGCCTTCTGCTGCCCGGGACTGGTCACAGAGGCCATGGCCGAACAGATCGAAAAAAAGGTCAAGGTGCCCATCGTGAGTATTACCTATGATTTATCAGGAGGAAATAAAAACAAGGTGGTGGTGCCCTTTCTCAAATATTTGAGAAAAGCGTCCTACTCCCAGAGCCGGAAGGTATCTGTCTGACGCTCACCGGGGAGGTAAGGCCTGATGTCCGGATATTTTGACAAAAATGCATTCTGGAATTCAATGCGTTTGACATTGAGGCGGTTATGGGAATCAACCGCCCGGCGGTATCTGAGATAGTACTCATCGTAGTTCTTAAGGTGGGTTCTGCTTCTGACTTTGTTAATATTGTCAAAATTATTATGGGTATACACCAGAAGGGCGTTAAAATCGTCCAGGTATCGCTCCAGGCTGGCATAGTGATTGATGACGGTCCGGTTGGTGTAGAACAACTGGAGATGGTAGACCCAATTCAACTCTTTTTTAACGAAATAGGCCTTATAATCCGTAGTAAATTTAACCATGCGCCTTATGGCCGCCTGGTTCTGGGACATGGTGATCCTAAGTTCGCCAATAACATCAATGGTATTTTTTAATTCCGCAATACGGGACTGGACCTTGGACATCTGCTCAAGGGTCACCAATGCCTTATCCAGCCTTTGGGTGGTGCTTTTCAGGGTTTCACTGAACCGCATCACCTGCCGGGTAAGGGGGGGCAGATGGGCGTATTTCATCTGTTCTTTCATCTGCAGATATAGATAAAACTCAGAACCGGCCACGGCAGTAAAACAGGAGATAAAAATCATAAAGGGAATGACACCTTGGCTCTTCATTGATCTGAAAATAAAATACGGGGTGGCCGCAGGGGCTGCAAGAACAACCGCAGCCCACCATTTAGGAAGCTTCTTCCGGTGGCATTGGAAAAACACGAGACCGGATAAAATTAGGACAAAGGGGAAATAAATATAATACAAAATTCACTCATTCCTGTGGGTTTTGATGTCATAGCCGTTTCCGGACGAGGTCACGGTGACTGCGCCCTGAAGGTCGGTTCGGAAAATCCCTATCCCCATTTCCCTGTATCTTTTCACGATCACGGAATGGGGAAATTCATATCTGTTGTTGTACCCGCAGGTTATTATTACCCTCTGGGGACTGACTTTTTCAAGGAAAATCTTTGAACTGCTGCTCAGACTTCCATGATGGGGAGCCATAAGAATAAGGGATGCAAGTGAAATATTCTGGTCCCGGACCAGAAGCAGTTCCCTTTCAGATTCAACATCCCCTGGAAAAAGCATGGAAAAATCCCCATAGCCCAAGCGGCATACCAGGGAATTATTATTCAGGTCTCCTGGGAAAATCCGGCCGTGATCCGGCATCACAGTGAAGCGGGTGCGGCCGAACTCAATATCCAGGACCCTGCCTGAAGAGAAAAGCTGGGGGATTTTTTTTCTCAGTGCCAGATCGGTGAGTGTGGTAAAAGCCTGGGTATTATTTTTATCCCTGTTGTGTATCCATTTTTTCACCCTGAAATTTTTCATGATAAATACAAGTCCGTTCATATGGTCGGCTTGGGGATGTGTCAAAATAACGGCATCCAGTGTTTTAACCCAGTGCCGCCACAAAAAAGGCCCGACCACAAATCTGCCCGTATCAAACCCGAATCCACCGGGAAATCCGCCGCCGTCGATGAGAATGATATGACCGCCAGGGGTCCGGACCACTGCTGCACTGCCCTGGCCCACATCCAGAACGGTAACCTCAAGCCGGCCGGGGAAAAATCGATATTTCAATTGGTTTGCAGCAGACAGAACACCTGCGGCAGCCACCAGGCCCAGAAAAACAAAAGCGGCCTTCTTCCTTGTTACCGCTGCCAGGTAAACCGCCACCATGAAAAGATAGATAACCACCAGATCTATGGCATCAGGGGTGACCACCCTGATCCAGGAGAACCAGAATCCGGTTATATATTTGATAAATCCCAGGCATAAAACAAGTAAATCCAGGTTAACCCCTAACACCCATGATCCAAATGGAGGATGAATTCCGCCCAGTAAAAGGCCGGCAAACCCCAAAGGCAGACAGACAAATCCCATCACTGGAACCACCACCAGATTGGCAAAAATCTGGATTGAGGAGATCAGATTAAAATACCGGGCCACCAGAGGAAATGTTCCCAACCCGGCAAAAAGAGTGACCCAGGCCATTCCCGCCCCCCAGGCTGCCGGACGATTTTCTGGCATCCACCCCCATTTATATACCCGGTTAAGTCCAAGGATAATAAACACCACAGCAGCAAAAGAGAGTTGAAAAGATATGGAAAACAAAGCAGCCGGATCAATGGCCAGGATAATGATTCCGGCCAGACAGAGCACATTCAATGGATCTTTCTCCTCTTCCGCTAAAATCGCGACCATGAAGATCGTAACCATGATAAGAGCGCGCTGGGTAGAGGGTGAAAAACCGGTAAACAGCGCATAGGCCGCCAGAGGAACCAGGGTCATAATCCCAGCAATTTTTCTGGCTCGGCCTGTTACACTCAACAGGTAAATACGACTTAAAAGCATATTCCAAAATGAATAAAATCCCCATGCCACCAGTGAGAGGTGAAAACCTGATATTGCCAGCAGGTGGCTCACACCCGCCTTTGAAAAATTTTCCTTCACCTCCATGGGGAGCACCTCTTTTTTTCCGACAACCAAGGCCGTAAGGACAGCAGCAGCATCGTCCCGTTTTTTATTCCCAAGGTCTCTCACCTGATGCCAGAACCGGGTTCGTATGAATTCTACCCGGCGGAAAAACCGGGTAGCCAGGAATAAATCTTCCGGAGTTGAAATTTTTATTTTGCCGGCCCGGACATGGGCAGAACCGAAAATACCCTGGTATCGCATCTGGGCCTCATAATCATATCCGCCGGGGTTGGCAAAATTCCGGATGGGATGCAAGGACGCGTAAAACTGAACGCTATCCCCAAATACGGGTAAAGGTTCCTGAATTTTTTTACTGTCACCGTAGATATTCAGCTGGATACGGCCGGAAACTTCGGTGCTCAATCCGTTTTTCGCTGCAACACGACGGCAGGCTACCACTACCCTGGTTTTACCGGGATAATTTCGGGCAAGGGAAACAATGGTACCGGAAATCACCTTCCCGGATCCGTTGGCAAATCTGGAAATATGGGTATCCAGAAGAATCGGGGTATTGATCCGTGCCATGGACACAGCTCCCCAGATCGAGGCAAAAGCACAGAGCAGTGCAAAAACAATGGAAGGACGAAAAAAATAAAAGACAGAAAACGGGAAAAGAGATATAGCAGTAACCAGGGCAAGCCAGGCCGAAGAAAATGGAAACAGAACCCCGGCCCAGATACCTGCCGTCAGGGCGATAACCAGGGGAAGCAGAGGTGGGAAAACACGGTTCAGCCTGTTTTTCACATGCGTCCTCCTGGTTTGGAATTATCTGATTCTCTGGATATCAGCCCCCAAGGCTAAGAATTTTTCTTCAATGGCCTCATAGCCCCTGTCCATGTGGTAGACCCGGGAAATCACGGTTGTGCCTTCGGCCACCAGTCCCGCAATGACTAAAGAGGCGCTGGCCCTGAGGTCAGAGGCCATCACCGGAGCACCCTGCAGTTTTTCCACCCCCCTGACCATGGCATAATTCCCGTTGGATATGGAAATATCCGCCCCCAGGCGGAGCAATTCATTGGCATGGATAAACCGATTTTCAAAAATGGACTCATGGATGACGCTGTGACCGTCGGCAATTGTCATCAACGCCATGAACTGGGCCTGCATGTCCGTGGGAAACCCCGGATAAGGCAGGGTTTTAATATCAATACTTTTCAAGGGGCCCTTTGCCCGAACACGGATACTGTCCTCAAAGACATCAACCTGGGTACCCGTGTCTCTGAGTTTGCTGATGACACCGCCGATGTGATCCGGCACACAGCCCTTGACCATGACATCACCGCCCGTGGCTGCAGCCGCCACCATAAAAGTACCGGTTTCGATGCGATCCGGAATCACCCTGACTTCCACGGGATTAAGTTTATCCACCCCTTCTACCGTAATAATGGCGGTGCCCGCCCCGGAAATCTTGGCTCCCATTTTGTTCAAGGCCTCTGCCAGACAAACAATTTCAGGTTCCCGGGCCGCATTGCGAAGCACGCTTTTCCCCTTTGCAAGCACCGTTGCCATCATCAGGTTTTCAGTACCGGTCACCGTTGGAATATCAAAATAAATTTCATTTCCCAACAGCCCCGCACCATTGGTTTTGGCTTCAATATATCCGTGTTCAATGTTAATTTTTGCACCCAAGGCCTCAAGGCCTGTGAGATGCATATTCACAGGCCGGGCGCCAATGGCGCACCCCCCTGGCATGGACACCTTGGCATGGCCGAAACGGGCCACCAGAGGCCCTAAGACCAGGATGGACGCCCGCATTTTACGGACCAGATCGTATTCAGCCTCAATTTTATGAATACCGGAGCCGTCAACGGTCAGGGTGTGATCTTCGAATGTACAGTCCGCCCCAAGATCTTCCAGCAGTAACCTGATGGAGTTGATATCCATGAGTTCAGGGACATTGGTAAAGGTGGACACCCCATCCACAAGAATACTTGAGGCAATTAAAGGCAGGGCCGCGTTTTTGGCACCGCTGATAAAGACTTCGCCGTTGAGCTGTCTGCCGCCGTTGATTTGAATTTTATCCATATATTATCTCATAGTATCGTAGAGTTCGGCCCTACAGGACTTGCGATTAATTAAAAAAAGGGATTTGAAAAAAACCCCTTTTTACGATTTTTAGATGGTACCTGGGACGAGAATTGAACTCGTACAGCCTTGCGGCCGAGGGATTTTAAGTCCCTTGCGTCTACCTATTCCGCCACCCAGGCACATAATCAGGAGTAAATATATTATTACAGCTTGTTTTGCAAGAAAAAACAGCCTGTCGGGATTAAGATACTGACTTTTAGTATATCCCTGATTTAGACGGAATTGTAGAATAATAGGTTAAAAACACGGAAAATGCCATAAATTGTGCCCTGAACTGCCGTCTTAAATGAAAAATTTTCACCATGGCCACTAAGATTTTTGTCAATGTCGAATTAGACCTATTATGTTGTCCTTCGAGCAGTGCAACTCATGACAAAACCCTATTCCACAAAGGGCGCTACAACAACTTATTTATTACAAAATCAGCCAGTTACAATTGTTATACGTAAGGATATATGGATGAAAATTGATTCTTTTAACTACATATCAGGAATCCATGAGAATGGAAGGTGCCTTAAAAAGTACCTAAAATTTCTGCGTCATAAAAAAATCCCCAAAGCTTAGAGTTCATTCAGGTACACAGACTTAATCTCTTCAGGCTGAATGCACAGAGAGTCCCCTTTAATATGGCTCTATCCCAAGGCATTGCAGGTGAGGAATTAATGTAGATATACTTGACATGTATGCGCTTATGAATGCATGGGTTGCTGACCCGTCAGCTTTCGGCCTTACCAATGTAACAGATACTTTTTTAGTATTTGATTCAAATGGGAACCCTATTGGACCTGCCGCTACTGATACGTATTTATTCTGGGATTATATTCACCCAACAACGTATGCTCATGGATTGATTGCTGATGTAGTAATGAATTCGGTAGCACCTGTTCCAGAGCCAACCACGATGGTTCTCTTCTGAATTGCCCTATTAAGCCTTGCCGGCGTATCCAGAAGCAAACAGCAGCTGTAACCATCCATATAAACATAATTAAAAGGCAGTCTTGTGCTACCCCAAGATAAAAACAATTGCCATGATAAGGAATCTTGGAAAGATTGGGACAAACTGGTTGAAAAGTATCCCCATGATATGGATACACAGATGCTTCATGCTGTAAGGATAGGATTCTGCAAAACAATTAATATGGGGTTCATATAATGTTGGACACTGACTTGTATTCAAAATTGATATAGTAGCGGGCAGGTGTTTTACTAATTGCATTCCTGGCAACAGGCAGGAGAATCATCCAATAATCTTGATTTTCGGTCCATGAGTGCAGAATTTGACCGCATACCATATATTGGGATTGGGGGTCAGAAGAAAAAGCGATAGCCTATACCATAAGTAAACACCTTGGCATTTCTCACTTTGTTCAAGGTTATCATCCGAATACAGAATTATTTGGTCAACAATTTTGATGCAGATTTTTTTTATTCTGACTGGATTTGGAGGGTAAAGAAATTAATGTAAAATTTGCCCTAAGATGTAGTGATTCGAAAACGGAATCCTGATACCATAAAGTGTTCGTGTTTAATATTTTAATGGAACACTACGCACTTTAAGACCACGCAAAAAACGTTCTGAAAAAGCTTCTGGGGATACAGTACCGTCCGAAAGATACACTAACCCGTCAATTATGCCATGCTGAAAAGCAATATAAATTTCAGATAATGGTAATTTAACATATTTGATCCCTGGGTTATTTATTTTTTCTTTAATAAACGCGATGCCTAAGTCTCCCGCTCCCAAACGATGTCCTTCTTTAATATCATATATTGTTTTGATGTCCGAGGATTTGGTTACAATGAGGAATCCTTCTTTTTGTTTGCTTTCATCAGCCCGAGTTACAGATTGCATGCAAAAAAAGCCTGTTCCAATGAACCCAAGCAGAGACGATATAAAAATTCTTCTTGTTATTTTTTGCATTTGATATCCTTACTTTTTGTGGAATAATTAGAATTATATACGGCTCTTACGTAGATTTTAATTATCCGATCGTAATTCAACCCTTTAGTATGAACAAGCCCTCTTAGATTCTCATCATTTTTTCTAAAATCAAGTTCAATATAGTCAAACTGATCTACTTCACTGTACCCATAATTCGAATCAATAACAGATTTCGTAAAGTCGGCCATATCACAAAAGTGCTTCCAATTATCTGTCAAATGTTCACATAGCCATTTAGAACTCATCAATTCTTGGGCCTCTTCAGTTGTTATATAAACCATACGTCCCATTTAAACCTATCTCCTTTAAAAAATAGCCGTTATCCCCCAATATGGGATACCGATGGTCACAAGAGTTAGTAAGCTTATTAGAAGAAAAAATATGATATTTACTGAAATCGAAAAACCCTTCAAATAAAAAATACATAAAAAGGAAATTATGCACGAAGTTACAACTAATATAATAGAACCAATTATTAGTAACCGAAAATCAAAAACAATCCTCCCTCCAACATCTTCAATATCTATAAACTTAGCGACAAGCAGGCCTATAACACCTATTAAGATAGCCATTAGAGAAAGAGATGCGGAAAAGATATGGCCTATAAAAGTAGTATCCTGTTCATTATTTTTCATGATCGTATAAAAAACTTAATTATTAATACGAAACGGGTCTTGCTACTTTAACTACCAGATTATATTGTCATTATGGTAACCTAACAAAAAATATTAGCAACAGCAAGATTTTTTGGATATCCTTGTCCTGAACAACTGATTCCGTATTGGCTACTTATGTTAAACAGGTATCAACTCATATCCCAATGATGCCAACCAATCTTTTGCATCTTTAGTATTATCAAAAAATTCCGTAACGAATTTCCGATCACCTTGAATCTGTCTGCCAATCTGCCATTTTTTGAGTTCAGATTTTTCTGTTAAAATTGCAAGATGTGTGAGGGCCGAAGATCTCTCAGAATTCATAGAAATACCTTGCATGAATTTTTCAGCCTCTGGTGTATTTAATCCCCATTCTCTACAGTCTGCTAACATGGCCCAATTTTTCCCTGAATATAATTCGGAAAATAAGCTCATTAGATCAGAATGGTATTCTTTAGCAACTCTATCATCCCAGGATGAAAAAATCTCAGTATGAAGGACATCTATGTAAGGTATTAAGTTGTAAAAATTATTTTGTATTTTCCGCATATAGTTTTTCCTTTCGATAAGCTTGCCCGAATAATCTCAGATAGGCTCTATTGAGTCAAGAAACTTACAGCTGTTCATTGATTCAGACCAACTACATTTCTTGACTTTGCCCCAACCACCTGTTACCCATCAAATATCTAATCCACTTTCACCTAAACAACTCCCGGTATTCATGAAAGACCCGGCGTATGATCGTATGAACCTGGGCGGATGGGCCAACAAACCGGAAATAGACTTTCCTGATGGTCTCCCAGTCACTTTTTGAGGCTTCTGACCACTTCCCGGCCTTCTCCTTGTTGTATGCATCGGCCAAGTCCCCAAGGCTTATGGTTTCGGGTTCCGACTCCTTGGTCACTACCTGGGCCGTTTCTGCCACTGCAACCTGCTCTGCTGGAGTTGGGGCTGGGGCAAACAGCACCGTTCATGTTCAAACCCTTTATTAAAATCACCCTGCTTGTAGGTAATATAGACCTCCCTCAGCCCTACCCTGGCCTTGAGAATAGTATGACATAGGCGCTTATAATCAAGGTGGTCACGATCAAGCTCGATGCCTGCTGAGTTAGGATATAGTCTACCTCACGGTATGCTGCCTTTCGTTTTACCTCAACGACATTGGCAACTTCCATTCTGTGAAGAGTCTCATAGTATTTTCATGTCACACTCGCCCAACGACAATACCGTTTAAAATGGATGTCCTCATCAATCTCCAAGAACCCATCCTCAATGTACCCCGACAATAATCCGAAAATAATATCCAGATTTATTTTGTACAAGATAAGTTTGTGCCATGCTTTATCCTCCAAAACCACTATGGTTAGAGGCACAGCGCACACTCCAGTTTCGCTACTTGTGCAATACCGGGCATGATGAACGTAGACTTTTTCCATCAAATGCCTAACTTATAGTCCGAGTTTACACCTATAATCCCTATGTTTAAAGGGGTTTAAGATGACCACGCTATAAGCGGTAAAACACTGACTGTAACTGGATTTGTGCAATGAGGACTTTAGGAAAGATTCCAAAACTAAAAAATCCCAAGAAGGTTGTCCTTCCGGGATCTTGATTGAGGTGGTGCCGAAGGGGAGATTCGAACTCCCACAAGCGTGCGCTCGCTAGTCCCTGAAACTAGTGCGTCTACCAATTCCGCCACTTCGGCACTTCTCTGACCGCTTTGCCGACAACAATTAAGCGTTGCGTTCAAGCGATGGTTGGGATATATATACTTGCTTATGACTTTTGTCAACACTATTTTTGCTGAAACTTGAAGGGCGTCATGAAATTAATTGAAAACTTGGATCAGATCGACTCACCATTTAAAAATGCAGTCATTACCATAGGAAATTTTGACGGTGTTCATAAGGGACACCAGGCATTATTATATCAGGTTATTGAAAAGGCTTCGGAAATCGGCGGGACCTCCGTCGCCATTACTTTTGAACCCCATCCCCTCAGGGCACTGGGAATTTCAAGTCCGCCGCTCATTACCCGCCATGACCAGAAACTGGAACTTATTGAACAATCCGGCATTGATGTGTTAATGTGCCTTCCTTTTAATAAGGAGTTTGCCGGCATACCCGCCCATGATTTTATTGAAAAAATTCTGATGAAAACAGTGGGAATGAAAGCCATTGTCATTGGTGCGGATTATTCATTTGGAAAAAACAGGGAAGGAAACATCAGCATGCTCCGGACCCAGGGAGAGATCCTGGGATATGAAACCATTGTGTCTAAATGGATAAATGACACACAAACCGGGATGGAACGTATTTCCAGCACCCGCATAAGGGAAATTGTCATGGAAGGCCGGGTTGACCAGGCCAAAAAATACCTGGGACGGCACTACCAGATGCGGGGCAAAGTCATAAAAGGCCGGGAGCGGGGGGGAAGCCAGCTCGGATTCCCCACTGCCAATATAAAGCTCCATGATGAACTCTGTCCCAAACTCGGTGTCTATGCGGTGAATGTGGAAACTGTCCACGGTCAATATAAGGGGGTGGCCAATATTGGTTTTTCCCCGACTTTCGGGGACCAGATGTTCACCATAGAGGTGCATATCTTTGATTTTGACCAGAACATCTATGACACCCGTATCCGGGTCAATATGGTTGCAAGGCTCAGGGATGAGGTAAAATTTTCAAATATTGAAGAGCTGGCCGGCCAGATCAGAAAAGACATTCAAAAAGCAAAGGAAATTCTAAGATAAAAATGGCTGTAATGAATATAGTTAAGTATCCGGAAAAATCCCTCAGCCAGCCGTCTACTCCAGTTGACGCCATCGATGATGAGGTCAGAACACTGATTAAAGACATGGGGGAAACCATGTTCCATGATGAGGGAGTCGGCCTAGCCGCGCCCCAGGTGGGTATCAATAAAAGGGTATTGGTGTATGATGCCCATGCAACAGATCCGGAAAAGGGAAATGAAGACCAGGAAATTATTGCTCTGATCAATCCAGAGATTATTGCCAAAAGCGAGGAAACCTTTATTTCTGAGAATGAAGGCTGTCTCAGTGTGGTGGACTTCAGGTCCGATGTAAAGCGCCATACCCGGGTAACGGTCAGGGCCCTGAATCTTGAGGGCAAAAAACTGGAATTTGATGCCGACGGCCTTCTGGCCGTGATCATGCAGCACGAGATTGACCATCTTGACGGTACTTTGTTCATTGACCGGATTTCAGCTCTGAAACGATCCATGTATAGAAAAAAACGATTAAAACAATTGAAAAAAGATTAATGAAACCCTTTCGCATCATTTTTATGGGCACCCCGGAATTTTCCGTACCCGCCCTGAAAGCCTTGGCTGCCCAAGAGGAATATGAGATCCCTTTGGTGGTCACCCAGCCCGATCGCCCCAAAGGCCGGGGGAAGAAACTGTCCCCCTCCCCTGTTAAACAAGCGGCTCAGGAACTTGGCATCGAAGTATTCCAGCCGGAACGGCTCAACACCCCGGAAGGGATTGCACGGCTCTCCGGACTGGCACCGGATTATTTTGTGGTGGTGGCATTCGGCCAGATCCTTTCCCAGGAGATTCTGGATATTCCCAGAGTATACCCCATCAATATACATGCCTCCCTCTTGCCCAAATACCGGGGAGCCGCCCCCATCCAGGCAGCGGTTCTGAATATGGACCAGGAGAGCGGCATCACGACCATGGTCATGGCCAAGGGAATGGATACCGGTGATATGCTCCTGAAATCCAGGACAAAGATTCACCCGGAAGAGACGGCCCAGGATCTCCATGACCGGTTGTCTCAAATGGGAGCCGACCTCATTGTTAAAACCATTAACAGACTCAATGGGGAGGGCATTACCCCCGAACCCCAGGACCATGATCAGGCCTCCTATGTAACCATGCTTAAAAAGGCCGACGGAAAAATAGACTGGACCCGGTCCGACCGGGCTGTCTGTGCCCATATCAACGCCATGACCCCGTGGCCCGGAGCATTTACCCAAATATCCGGAAAACGGTTGAAAATTTTCAAGGCCCTGCCCGGTCCGCCCAAAGCGTCGGATGTCAATCCAGGAGAAATCATTTCCCTGGACAGTGACGGTATCTGCGTGGCTGCCGGGGAAAACTGTGTTCTGGTACTTGAACTCATGGGATCTTCAGGGAAACGGCTGACCGCAGACGCCTTCCTCCGGGGTAACAAAATAGATCTGCCGGCCCAATTTGAGTGAAAATGAAAATTGACCCCAGAGATATTGCCTTTTTCCTGCTTGAATCTGCGAATAAAAAAAGAATCACCCTGGACCGGGCCATTGAGGATGCCGGAGACGCTCTCGGGCAACTGAGCCGCCAGGACAGATCCCTGTGCAATGCCCTAGTTTTCGGGGTACTGCGCCATCAGGGCCGGCTGGACCACATCATCCGGGCCTGTTCGGACAGGCCCTTTGACCGTTTGGACCCCAAAGTGCTCACCTTGCTGAGGCTGGGCATATTTCAATTGGTCTACCTGGACCGGGTCCCTGATTTTGCCGCTATCCACGCCACCATTGACCTGGCCAAGGCCAAAACCGGCAAACAGGCTGCAGGATTTGTCAATGCCGTGCTGCGAAAGGCCTCAAACAGTCATGGGACCATTGACCTGCCGGACCGGAAAAAGAATTTTTCCGTCTATCTGAACGCGGCCTTCAGTATCCCGCCCTGGCTGGGGAAAAGGTGGACCTCCCTTTATGGCAAAAAAAATGCGGAAGCCCTGTGCCGCTCCCTCCTTGATATCCCTCCCATCACCTTGAGAGTTAACTCGTTGATCACCACCAGGGAGGATGTGATCCAGGAATTATCCAAATCAGATCTTACCCCTCTGCCCTCAGACCACAGCCTGCTGGGAATAGACATTTCAAATCCAGGCCGACCAATTCCCGAGCTGCCTGGATTTGATACAGGCTTTTTCCAGGTCCAGGATGAAGCCGCTCAGCTGGTGGTTGACCTTATGGCCCCCAGGCCCGGAGAACGTATCCTGGATGCCTGCGCCGGCCTGGGTACCAAGACATGCCATATGGGGCAACTCATGAAAAACCAAGGAGAGTTGATCGCCAATGATCCCGATTCCCGGAAACAGGACGGACTGACTGCCGAAGCACAACGCCTGGGTATTACCAATATCCGCCCCCTCTCCTTTGACATGATGAAAGCCCGGCTGGAAGATTTGGGGGGATATTTTGACCGTGTACTTGTGGATGCGCCCTGTACCGGGCTTGGGGTGATGCGCAGAAATCCGGACACCCGCTGGAAACGAACCCGAAGCGACATCCTCCGCATGGCAGCCCAGCAGAAAAAAATCCTCAATGCCTCGGCAGGCCTGGTCTCTCCGGGCGGGGTCCTGGTCTATGCCGTCTGCTCTTGTGAACCTGAGGAGAATGAAGAGGTGATTTCTAATTTCCTGGGAAAAAGAAAAGACTTTGAACCCGACCCCGAAGGATTCAACACGCATTTGCCCGACTTTAAAGGCCCTGAATCCAACACCTTCCAATTAAAAACCTACCCTTCCCACACCCGGATGGACGGATTTTTTACGGCCAGAATGAGGCGTAAACCCAAGACATGAAAACCCTGGTGAAATATGCCGCCATATTCTGCTTGGCTTTTTGCCTGGCCGGAGCTGTCGGATATATGGGGGTGAAGATATTTACCCGGAGCGCCCCTGAAGTCATTTTGCCCGACCTTGTAGGCAAAAACATTCTCCCGGTGCTGGAAACCCTGACCCGGATGGGGCTGAACCCCAAGCTCCATACCACCCAATACCACGAAACCATTCCAAAATACGGGGTGACCTTCCAGGATCCCAGACCCGGATCCACCATTAAAAAAGGAAGGGATGTGATCATATACATCTCAAAAGGATTCAAGGAAAGCCAGGTACCGGACCTCAGGCAGGTGATGCTCAAGCAGGGCCTGCTCACCCTTGAGGCCGTTGAACTGCGTCCCGGCCGTATTCTCTACGTCTATTCCGATCAGGCCCCGAAACAGGGAATTATTTCCCAATATCCCCTGCCCTTTTCCCCGGTTGCCGCCAATACCGGATGCGATCTGCTGGTGAGCAAGGGACCCCGGCCCATTGCCCTGGTCATGCCGGACCTTAAAAAACTTCCTCTTGACCGGGCTGCGGCCCGCATCGAAACCCTGGGTCTTTCCCTGGACGAAATAAAATCTCAGTTTCTTCCCAACAGGCCCGAAGGCCAGGTATTGAAACAGGAACCTGCCTTCGGCACCCGTGTCCTTGGGGGAACCAAAGTCAACCTGGTGGTCAACCATGCCCGGGCCCGGGGGGAAATGAATACTTCAAACACAATGGATCCCAATGCCCTGAAAACCCCAACCTGGGTATCCTACACCCTTCCCCCGGGATTTTCCAACCGCCATGTCCGTGTGGTCACGGATATCTTTGGAAAAAAGACAGATGCATTTAACGGATTCATGAAACCTGGAAAAAATATAAATCTATTGATTCCCGGTGGAATAAAAACTAAAATCCGCATTTTTGTCGATCACAGACTAAAAATCACCAGGGACATTGATCCCTGGCGTCAATCCGCCACACTTTACTGGGGGGATTGGACCACCGATTATTTTACTGAAAAACCATTTACAGGAGAACTCATATGGCAATAATAGCTCCCTCCATCCTGTCCGCAGACTTTAACTGCCTTGGACAGGAACTAAAGGCTGTGGAAGAGGCAGGCGCTGACTGGATTCACATTGATGTCATGGACGGGCAGTTTGTCCCCAATATCACCTATGGCCCCATTATCGTGGAGGCCTGCAAACGGGTGTCCGGCCTAAAGCTGGATGTCCACCTTATGATTGAAAAACCCGATGCTCTGATTCCGGAATTTGCCAAAGCAGGTGCAGACTATATTTCCGTCCATGCCGAGGCTTGCACCCATTTGCACCGCACCCTTCAACTTATCAAAAGCCTGGGATGCAAAGCCGGGGTTGCCCTGAATCCTGCCACTCCCCTGTCCGGTATCGAGTACATTGTCGACCAGCTGGATTTTGCCCTTATCATGAGTGTAAATCCCGGGTTCGGGGGGCAAAAATTCATACAGTCCAGCATTGAAAAAATAAAGGCTTTATCCAAACTGCTTGAGACCCACGGATCAGATGCCATCATCCAGGTGGACGGCGGTATCAATGCCGATACCATCAGAACCGTCCATAACGCCGGAGCCCGCTCCTTTGTAGCCGGTTCCGCCATATTCAACACCCCGGATTATACCGAGACCATTGCTGGCCTGCGCCGGGCAATCTGATAAAGGCTATCATGAACAAATTAATTATTACTGTCCTGGGAAAGGACAGACCCGGCATAATTGCCCAGGTCACCACGGATCTCTTTGACCTGGAGTGCAACCTGGAAAACGTCAACCAGATGATCCTCCAAAACCAGTTTGCCGGTTTTTTCATTGTTGAAGCCCCGAAAGGGCTGTCACCGGAATCGGTTCAGGCTGACCTCACCAAAAGAAACAACGGCAACGGACTCACCATCCATGTCCAGACCCTGGATACGGTGACCCAGGTTGCAGGCCAAACTCCCGGGGCGGATATCTTTCTCATCACCACCATCGGCCCGGACCAGAAGGGTCTTGTGTCCAGGTTCTCCAGCATAATTGCCTCATTCAACGCCAATATCGTGAACCTCAAGGCCGTATTCAAGGGCGGGTCAGATCCCAATGCCAATATCATGTCCTACCAGGTGGCAGTTACCCAAGAGGTGGACGCCCCGGCCCTGTTCGCGGCCCTGAGAGAAAAGGCCGAAGAACTTGCGCTGGACATCCGAATTCAACACAGAAATATATTTGCTGCAATCAATAAAATCTAAGAGGAAGCCCCATGTTTGAAGACCATGAAATTATGTCAACCATTGAAATGGTGAAGAACGAAAATCTGGATGTCCGGGCCGTCACCCTAGGCATCAGCCTCTTTGACTGCATCAGCCACGACCTTTTAGTATTCAAAAAAAATATCAGAAAGAAAATACTATCCCATGCCTCGGAACTGGTGGAAACCTGTGACCGGGTCGGGGAAAAATACGGAATTCAGGTGGTAAACAAACGGATTTCCATTTCCCCTATCGCCCTTGTGGGAGCCTGCTTTTCTGCCGACCAGATGGTGGAAATCGCCCATGAGCTTAACGATATTGCCAAAACAGTGAACATCGACTTTATTGGCGGTTTTTCCGCCCTGGTTGAAAAGGGCATGGCCAAAGGTGACAAAGCCCTCATAGAAGCGATTCCAAGAGCCTTAACCGAAACCCAGCGGGTCTGCGCATCGGTCAATGTGGCCACCACCAAAGCCGGCATCAACATGGACGCCGTGCTGGAGATGTCTAAGGCCATTAAAAAAGCCGCTGCCATGACTGCCGACGATGACGGCCTGGCCTGTGCCAAACTCTGCGTATTTGCCAATATTCCCCAGGACATGCCCTTTATGGCCGGGGCCTACCTCGGGGTGGGCCAGGCCGATGCCGTCATCAATGTGGGGGTATCCGGACCCGGCGTAGTGAAACGGGCCATTGAACGGAATATGGAAGGACAGCGCCTCACCCTGGGCAAAATCGCCGAAATCATCAAACGGACCGCCTGCAAAGTCACCCGGGTGGGTGAACTCATCGGCCGGGAAGTGGCCGATGAACTGGGCATCAAATTCGGGGTGGTGGACCTCTCCCTTGCGCCGACCCCCACTGTCGGAGACAGCATCGGTGAAATATTCCAGGCCCTTGGGCTTTCCCACATCGGTGTGCCCGGCTCCACTGCGGCCCTGGCTATGCTCAACGATGCCGTAAAAAAAGGCGGTGCCTTTGCCTCTTCCCATGTGGGGGGGTTGAGTGGCGCCTTTATTCCTGTAAGCGAAGATCTGAACATTGCCGAAGCCGCCCACAAGGGCTATCTCACCATTGAAAAGCTGGAGGCCATGACCTGTGTCTGCTCCGTGGGCCTGGACATGGTGCCCGTACCCGGTGACATTACTGTACAGTCCCTGGCCGGCATCATTGCCGATGAAATGGCCATCGGCATGATCAATGCCAAAACCACGGCCACCCGGATCATCCCGGTTCCCGGTAAAAAGGCCGGGGACAAGGTCCATTTCGGGGGCCTTCTGGGGGCGGCCCGGATCATGGATGTGCCCCATGCACACCTGGAAGATGAGTTTGTTACCTTTGGCGGCCGGATTCCTGCGCCCATCCACAGCTTAAAAAATTAGAAGACCACCATGACCCAGACAGATATAGGTATAGATACATCCAGCAGTACTGCAAGCGGGGTAAATTATAAGATTATCCTGGTGCTCACACTGGTCCATTTTACCGGGGATTTTTACTCCTCTTTTTTGACTCCTTTGTTACCGGCCTTTGTGGACAAGATGAGCCTGACCCTGGCCCAGGTGGGCCTGATCACCGGACTGGTGAGATTCCTCTCCTTTATCATCCAGCCGGTGGTGGGGTATATGGCAGACCGGTATGAGACCCGCAGCTTTGTGTTTGCAGGTCTTTTTCTGGCCTTTTTCAGCATCCCGTTTTGCGGCATTGCCCCCAATTTCTGGATCCTGCTGCTGATCCTCTGTCTGGGCTCTTTTGGGTCCTCAGTGTTCCACCCCTCCACCACGGGGATGGTCAACCTTTATGCCGGCAACCGGGCCGGCTTTGCCATGTCCCTGTTTAATACCGGGGGCACCCTGGCCTTTGCCATAGGGCCTGTATTCATCACCTGGTATGTTGCCGCCTACGGGCTTGAGGCCATGCCGTTCACCCTGGTCATCGGGCTAGTATCTTTCATATTCTGCCTCAAGTACCTGCCCAAGCCTGTGTCTGAGAACCTTTCCTCTGAAGGATTTTTCGGCACCTTAAAAAAAACCCTGGGCAAAGTATACAAGGCCATTTTCCTTATCTGGCTGGTCATGGTGCTCAGGGCCGTGGCGGGCCAGACCTTCATGACCTTCATGCCCATTTACCTTACAAACATGGGCCATGGCCTGCCCTCGGTGGGGCTGATTGTCTCATTATTTATCCTGGCAGGCACCCTGAGCGGGCTGCTGGCCGGATATATGGCGGACCGGGTAGGATTCCGCCCCATTTTTTTCCTCTCTTTTCTGCTCATGCCCCCGACCCTGCTGCTTTACCTCTACCTTCCCGGCTCATGGGTCTATGTCGGCTCTTTTCTGGCCGGATTCACAGTGCTTGCGCCTCTGCCCCTGGGGGTGGTCATGGCCCAGAAACTTGCTCCCGGCTCCAGGGCCATGGTGGCCAGCCTGATGATGGGGTTTGCCTACGGCCTTGGCGGGGCCATATCTCCGGGCATCGGAAAACTGGCAGATATTTACGGCCTTGAAACCGTGCTTTTGTATTCGTCCTTTGTTCCCGTGGCCTGCCTGGTCCTAATCGCCATGTTCCCCAAAACGGAGTAAGGAGAAAGGAGGTGTCTGCCGTCCTTCTTATCCAGCCTCCCATCCGGGAATTTTACCTGACCCGTAAACGGACTATCCCCTATGGCCTGGCCTCCATTGCCGCAGGACTAGAGCAAGAGGGATTCACAACTGAGATCATCGACGCACTGGCCACCGCCAAATCAAAACCCATTGACTGGCCTAAAAAGTTTCACTACCTGACCCCCTACTACGGCAGGGCGGATTCAACTGCCTTTTCCCTGTTCCACCGGTTCAGACATTTCGGGTACAGCCATGAACACCTGGCCTGTATAATTCGGGAAAAACAGCCCATGGCCGTTGGAATATCCTCTTTATTCACCGCCTATGCAGACCAGGCCCTGGATACGGCCAGGGCTGTTAAAAAGTTTTGCCCAGGGACAATTGTCATCATGGGAGGGCACCACCCCACCCTTTTTCCGGAGCAGACCCTTGAATGTGAGGCGGTAGATTTTGTTCTCAGGGGAGAAGGAGAGGTCTCCATGGCGTTATTGTGCCGGGCATTGAAAAACAAATCAGACCAACTTGAGAAAATTCCAGGAATAGGATTCAGAAAAGAAAAATCCTTTCACATCAATGAACCGGCCTGGGCCGAAGAGCTGGAAAACCTCCCCCTGCCCGCCCAAAACAAAATCAACTGGAATTTCTACCAGCGAAACAAAAAGGCGGCCATCACTGTAGTGGCCTCCAGGGGATGCCCGTTTCCCTGTTCCTATTGTTCGGTATCCGCCCTCTCCTCCCACGCCCGGTTTCGGAGGCGGGAAGTCCCGGGAATCTTAAATGAGATTCAAATACAGGCAGATCACAGACAGATCGGATTTATCGATTTTGAAGATGAAAACCTCACCCTGGATAAAAAATGGGTGATGGAACTGCTGGCAGGTATCCGAAAAATTTTCAGGGGCAAACAGGTGGAACTGAGGGCCATGAACGGTCTCTATCCCCCCTCCCTGGACCAGGAAATCATTTCAGCCATGAAGGAATCGGGATTTAAAACCTTGAACCTCTCTTTGGGATCATTTTCAATGGCACAGCTCAAACGCTTCAACCGGCCGGATGTGCGGAACGCCCATGACAAGGCCCTTGAAATGGCTGAATCAGAAGGGATGGATGCTGTTTCTTATATCATCGGGGGCGCTCCGGGCCAAACCGCCAACTCCTCCCTGGAGGACCTTCTCATGCTGGCACAGCGGCGGACCCTGGCCGGATTTTCCGTATTTTATCCGGCCCCGGGCAGCCGGGATTACGGCATCTGCCAAAGGGAAAACATCCTGCCCGCCTCGTTCGCCCTGATGCGGTCCACGGCCCTGCCCCTGGATCATACCACCTCCCGGTTACAGGCGGCAACCCTGCTCCGGCTCACCCGGATTCTTAATTATCTGAAGTCCCTGGTGGATACTGTGGGGGGACAGGGCTCCAGCCACCGACACAGAATCAGTAAGGAGCTGGTGGAACTATTTTTCACTGACGGGATTATCCGGGGCATGGACGGCAAGGGAAAAGTTTATGCCCATGAAACAGATCCCGGACTCACAGAAAAATTTATAGAACATATTAAACAGTGTCCTGTGGCAGGCGTCCGCAAGGGGCCTGCTCACCCATTTCAGGAACATGGGCAGCGATAATCTTCCTGACCATCTCCGCAATCTCTCCGGGTTCCATATCCTTAAACCGCTCATAGGGCAGTTCATCCAGAACCCTTACCTCCATCTCATGCCGCCCCTTTATGGTCAGGGAGTGTTTGGGCAGGGCCTCCCGGGTATGGTTGAGTACAATGGGCTGGATGGAAACCTTTGCACGCTTGGCCAGGATAAAAGCCCCTGGTTTAAAGCCTCCCAGCCGTCCGTCCCTTGACCGGGTGCCTTCGGGGAAAAAGAAGATGGAAATATTCTTCTTGAGCAATGCTTCACACCGGTCCATCATGGCTGAAATACTTTTTTTATCGCCTCGGAGCAGCTTTATATCCCCGTTGAGCAGCATATTCCATCCAATAAAGGGAAGCCTGAATACGGCGGCCTTGGATACCCACCGATAGGGGAAAAGCAGGCGGTAGAGCACCAGAATGTCCAGCTGACTCTGATGATTAGAAACCAGGACATAATTTTTGTCCAGGGACAGCTTATGACGCCCCTCAATACGGACAGCCCAGGACGGCATGCACCAGGTATACACCGAAGCCCAGAAGGCAGAGAATACATTGGTGATGATCCTGCGGGAGTCAAAAGGGGCGGTAATGATCCGGATCACCAGGGCCAGGCAGAAAAACAGTGCTGAGCTGATGCCCAAGAACCCTATAAATGCAGCGGAAAAGACCTTGTTCAACATTGTGCTGTCAATTCATCCTTAGGAATCTTTACAAACTAACCTGATCTAAATTGTCCCCCCCCCTTAAAAGACTGCTTAAAGCGGTGGATATTCTGAAAACAAAAGTTCACGTAATTTTGGATCCGATCCTTATCTAAAGTGGATAGGGGGTCAGGCTTTCGTATCCATCTTCTGTGACCAGAATGGTCTGCTCAAACTGGGCAGACAGGGACCCGTCATTGGTCACGGCGGTCCACCGGTCTTCCAGGACGTGGAGTTCTTTTTTCCCCAGATTGACCATGGGTTCTATGGTAAAGACCATGCCCGGCACCAGGGCAACACCTTTACCCGGTTTGCCGAAATGGAGGACCTGGGGCTGCTCATGGAAATCAATGCCCACCCCGTGGCCCACAAACTCCCGGACCACTGAACATCCCTGTCCTTCGGCATAGCTTTGAATGGCGTGGCCGATATCCCCTAAGGTGGCACCAGGTGAAACGATTTCAATGGCCCGGCGCAGGGATTCTGCTGCCACCGATACAATTTTTTTAGCCTGGGCCGATGGGGTACCCACAAAAAAGGTTCTGTTGGCATCGGCATAATAGCCGTTCAGGATGGGGGTGATATCCACATTCACGATGTCACCGTCCTCAAGGACCCGTTCTCCGGGAATCCCGTGGCAGATCACCTCATTGACGGACACGCATACACTCTTGGGAAAGCCCCGATAGTTGAGGGGGGCGGGTATGGCACCGGCTTTGATGGTTTCTTCATGGACATAGGTGTTGATATCATCTGTCTTTAAACCTGGCCGAATCATGTTCTCCACCCCGTCCATGATGGACAAAAGCAGTTTTCCTGCCTTCCTGATGCCTTCGATCTGCTCAGGGGTTTTCAGGATAATATCATACCGGTTCTTGTATTCGTCTCTCAGGGAAATTTCAGCCTTTTCATTCCGGCAGCAGTTTTTAAATTTTTTTCCGCTGCCGCAGGGGCAGAGGTCATTTCTTCCAATTTTAACTGATTTATTTTTCATGATGATCAACTTTCAACCACCTGGCCCCAGAGGGAATGGGGGTAGGCATTTTCAATACGAATTTTAACCAGGTCTCCAATCTTGGCCTGGTCCGAAGGAAAGTGTACTATCTTATTGGATTCGCTTCTGCCGAACATCTGGTTCATATCTGGATAATTTTCAACAAAACCCTCTCTGGGTTTGAGGCTTTCCCCTTCCACCAGGACATCAAGATCCCTGCCGATGGTGGCCTTATTCTTCTTTTCCGTACAAATATCCTGATGGGCAAAAAGCTGGTTCAGCCGCTCCATTTTGACTTTTTCATCCACCTGATTGGGAAATTTGGCTGCAGGCGCAGAGGACCTGTCCGAATAGGCAAAAGCAAAGATGGAATCAAATTCAACCCGGTCCAGAAGATCCATGGTCTCCATGAAATCTTCATGGGTTTCAGAGGGAAATCCCACAATAATATCCGTGGACAAGGCCATGTCCGGGCAGGCTTCCTTCAGGGCGGACACCCTGGACAGATAGGTCTGGCGGGTATAGCCCCGGTTCATTTTTTTAAGAATTTTATCCGATCCCGACTGGACCGGCAAATGGAGATGGGCGCATACCTTGTCAAGATCCTGCATGACCCGGATCAGATCAGGTGACAGATCCTTGGGGTGTGAGGTGGCAAAACGGATTCTCCGGATCCCCTCTATCTGGCTGATCAGTTCCAGCAGCTGGGGAAACCCGATATCTGAATCCTGGCCCCCGTAGGAATTGACATTCTGGCCCAGAAGGGTGACCTCTTTAATACCGGACCGGGCAAGGATTTCAATTTCCTGGACAATGGCCTTGGGGTCCCGGCTTTTTTCCCGGCCCCTGACATAGGGCACCACACAATAGGTGCAAAAATTTTCACACCCCTGCATGATGGTCACAAACTTTGATATCTCGGATTCATTACTCCCCGTGGTATCAGGCATGGCCTCAAAAATCACTTCGGACTCGGCCGTGTCGACAATTTTCCGTTTCCCGGCAGCCAGATCGTCCAGATGGGCGCCCAGCCGGGCAAAGGCCTGGGTTCCCAAGACAAGATCCAGATGGGGCAAGCGTTTGAAAGCCTTCTTCCCCTCCTGCTGGGCCACGCATCCGGCCATGATGGTAATGAGATGAGGCCGCTTCTTTTTCTCCCTGGCAAACCGTCCAAGAAAGCTGAAGGCTTTTTCCTCGGCCTTGTGGCGGATGGAGCAGGTATTGCACAGGACCAGGTCTGCTTCATCCATATTCTCGGTTTTTTCATATCCATAGGCTGTCAGAATACCGGCCAGTTTTTCAGAATCATAGACATTCATCTGACACCCAATGGTATTGATAAATGCCTTTCCTCTATTCGATTGCTTCAAAATAAAAATCCTTTTTCAAATCCTCGACCACCATGAATGCTGTCTGGGTCTGCTCCGGTGCCATGGACAATTTAATATGGCCTTTTTTCGGGTCCAGTGTGGTGACCACGGCAACGCCTTCGTAGGCCTCAAAAATAAACCGGATAAATCCGATACGGGTCTTGTCCACCATATATTCTTTAACTTGGGTCTTCATGATATGATTGAGTCTGTATCTCCTTATAAAACCCGTAATATATCATCAATGGCATTCAATACTCAAACGATATTTTACCCAATACTCACCAGATACCGCCACCCGCTTCCGTACCTGTTCCCCATACTCATCGGCACCCATCAACCCGGCCGCACCCCCGGGTAAGATCCGCTGATCTCGCGGCTCTCGCTGATCAAGGTCTTCTCTCTTTATTTATGGATGCGTTTACACTGGACATATAAGAATATAGCCGTTATAACCCTGATCAGCCCATGGATACCCAATTCACATATGCTGCACCAGATCCTACAATTGTTACCCGTCTGACCGGGGCCCTGAACTGTCATCCGGTTATAGCCGGCCTTCTGTCGGACCGTGGCGTCACAGATCCTGAAGCAGCCCGATTTTTCCTGAATCCTGATTTCAGCCGTCTGGCCAATCCCTTTGACCTCAAAGATATGGAAAAAGGGGTGGAGCGGATTTATACCGCAGTGACCAACAAGGAAAAAATCCTGGTATTCGGGGACTTTGATGCGGATGGTGTCACGGCCACGGCCATCATTTTTGAATTTCTTTCCCAGGTAGAAGCCAATACCACCTGGTATATCCCCCACCGGACCAAAGAGGGCTACAGTCTTCATCCCCCCCATATCGCACTTGCAGCAGAGATGGACGTGGACCTGATCATTACCGTGGACTGCGGCATCAGTTCCCATGAGGCCGTCGACGCTGCTGCCCGGGAAGACATTGACGTTATCATCACCGACCACCATGAACCCGGAGACACCCTGCCCCAGGCTTTGGCCCTGATCAACCCCAAACAGTCCCAATGCAAAGCCGGTCTGGATTACCTGGCCGGGGTGGGCGTTGCCTTTTATCTGGTCATGGCCCTGAGGAAACATTTCAGGGAAAAGGGAATCTGGGAAAAATTTCAGGAACCCAATCTGATCCAATACCTGGATCTATTTGCCATCGGCACCATCGGGGACATGGTTCCCCTGACCCATGACAATAGAACCCTGTGTGTGGCAGGACTGCGGCAGATACAAAAGGGGGAACGAACTGGGATCCGAGCCATGGCTCATTCCGCCCGCCTGGATCTCAAACGGATGGATTCAGATGATGTCTCCTTTAAACTTGTCCCCAGAATAAATGCCGCCGGCCGGATCTCCCATGCCAGGATCTGTGTATCCCACCTCACGGCCCGGGATCCCGGACAGGCCGATACAAGCGCACAGCTCCTGGATCAGCTGAACCTGAAACGCCAGTATATTGAACGGGAAATCGTCCAGGACATCGAAAACCGGATAACCCTGGACCCCTGTCTTCTGGAGGGTAGAATCCTGGTCCTCTGGGACGGAAAATGGAACCCTTCGGTTCTGGGCATTGCCGCCTCCCGGCTGTCCAGAAAATACACCTGCCCCGTGGTGCTTCTCTCCTTGAACAACGGTAAGGCCACCGGTTCCTGCAGAAGCGTCAACCAGATCAATATTCATCAGGCCCTTTCGGAACACAGCCACCTATTTGAGAAATTCGGGGGCCATGCGATGGCAGCCGGACTGACACTTAAAGAAGAAAACCTTGAGGACTTAAAGCCGGCCCTGGTGGCCCACCTTGACACCTGTTATTCGGACGCGGATTTTCAAAAAATTTCAAAGGTGGATGCACAACTTTCAATTGACGATATGACCTATGCCCTTGCCCGGGAAATTGACGGCTTAAGGCCGTTCGGCACAGCAAATCCGGAACCCGTTTTTCTGGCCAGGAACCTTTGGGTAGCCTCCTCCCACATCATCGGCACCTGCCACCGGAAAATGTTCTTAAAAGGGGAATCATCCGTACACCAGGTCGAAGCCCTTCACTTTAACCTGCCCTCCACAACAGATCTGCCCGCCTATTTCAGCCGAATTTTGTTTAAACTAAAAGTGAATAAGTTTAAGGCCCATGCCGCCCAGATCATTATTCAGGAAGTCTAATTTTTACCTTGATAAAGATACGGCAATTATAATATAACTAGGATTGGTATTTAACTATTTTGTTAACTTAAGGATAAATCAATGGCCAAGATTTTTTACACCGGAAACAGAGAATCAAAACTTCTTTCAAAAATAGAATCTTCCAAAGAACGGGAAAGAATTAAAACCATCAGCACCATCCGGGACAACATTGATTTATTCAGTAATAAAGTCTCCATGAAGCTCATTGAAACAGGACTCGTCGAAACCGTGAGCAAATCCAGTGTTGAAAACCAGATTGTACGCTGCCTGGATACCCTGTGTCGGGCAGAGGATTTTGATATTGACTATGCAGTCGCCCCCTTCAGAACCCTGATATCCAATCCAAATATCGCCAGCCTCTACCTCACCGCTTTTGTGGTTGAAACGCTTATCAACCACAAAGACGTTATAGATGTGTACGGCAGTGATGACGACATCTACTACTGCATCCAGAAAGAGCTGACGAATTTGATGGAAGGCAGACATTGATCCTAAGAAATTGCTACAAAACAACTTGATCTAAATTGTTTCCAAAACCCGTTAAATGCGTATTTTTTTATAAAAACCCCTAATGGGTATGTTGAAAACAAAAGATCAAGAAATTTTGGCACCGACCCTATTCCTGTTCAAAAATTAGACAGAGATATTTTTTTCATGGCCATGGACAACTCCATGGCCATTTTTTTACCGGGCCATACCCAACGGCCCACATTTACTTTCGCATATTTGCCCCTCCTGAAAAAACCCCAGCAAGCGCATCACCCTTTTTTAAAGGACTATTAAACTTTAGTAAGGTGCGTTTTATTCTCTGAACCTACTTCATCTTCATAACTTGTTCATGATTCCGGTGCTATGGTTTTACCAAATGAATTGCTTGAAACCAGGACCTTTACAATTTTGACACAGGTGACAGAATTTTTAGTTGTTTACGGTCTGGGATTGGGCATGATTGCCGAATGGTTTTTCTGGGAAGAATTCAGTGTGCGGTTCAATTTTATTTCCGTGGATTATCTTGTCTACCGCCGGGAGGCCACCGACAATTGCTGCCAGCGGAACCATAGTGCTTTTAATCTCATTCTATTTGTGGATATGGGGATTGCGGCCATGCTTGTGTACATGCTCATGGTGGTGGACATGAATCTCTTCATCGGTAAGAATTCTTCCCTCTTCCATGGAAAAAATCTTATCAGCCACCGTGTTGAGGAAATCAAACTCGTGCGAAATAATTAAATAGGAAATATCCAGGCGGTTTAAAATACCGGTCAAGGTCTTTTTCACACCCGCATCCAGTCCAGAGGTGGGCTCGTCCAGCAGCAGGATTTCGGGGGACATGGCCAGGACCGCGGCCAGCGCCACCAGCCGTTTCTGACCGCCACTGAGCCGGTGGGTTACCCGGTTTTGAAAGTTTTTTATGCCCAGGCTGTCGAGAACGCTTTCCGCCTTTGCAACGGATGCCTTGCGGCCCAGCCCCATGTTCAGGGGACCAAATGCCACATCCTCCATCACCGTGGGACAGAATAGCTGGTCATCGGAATCCTGAAACAGCAGTCCCACACGGGTCCTGATGGATGAAAAATCCTTTTCCGTGTTCATGGGTGTGTCAAATATCTTTATGGTGCCTGATTCAGGCCGGCACAGGCCCATGATGGTATGCAACAGGGTGGTTTTTCCGCTGCCGTTGGGTGCCATGAGGCCGATGCGGTCTCCTGAGGAAATCTTAAGGTTCAGCCCGTCCAACACCTTTGTTGATGAACCCGGATATGAGAAGCTGATGTCTTCCAGGTGAATGATGCTGTTCATATCCAAAACCTTTCAATAAGTATGAGTGCCGTGCCTGCGGCCGCCATGGCCCCAAAAAAAGCAGAGTTTAGCCCATAGGGGGCATAAACGTCAAGGGTATGAAATTTCTGGCTGAATCCCCGGCAGAGCATGGCCTGGTAGACCCGTCTGGCCCGGTGGGAGGCCCGGACAAAAAGCATACCGGCCAGATACGCATAGGTTTTATATGAGTGAATGTTTGTACCCGGGCAAAACCCCCGGAACCTGGCGGCCCGGAGCAGGCGATGGTATTCCTCCTGGATCACGGCAATATACCGATAGGTCATGAGCAGGAGAAAGACCATTTTATCCGGCACTTTTAAGCGATGGAGGGCCGCCCCCAGGGAGGCAACAGGCATGGTGGTGATCAAAGCAGAAAATATCAACAGGATGGCCACGGCCTTCAGGGTGATCCGTGCGGACAGCTCAATACCGGCACGGCTGATGGTAATCCACCCGTATTGGGCCATGATATCCTGGCTAAAGGTCAACGGCAGAAAGATCCATATCATGACCAGAAACCAGAACAAGGGCTTTAACCGTCCTGCGGCCTGATTCAAGGAAAGACCGGCCAGGGCACAGAGAATGAGGCTTAAGACCAGATAGCATGAAATAATGCCCAGGTGCTGGGACAGGGCTCCGGCAACAGAGAGAAACCCCGCAATCACCACCCTTATTGCGGGGTCCAGTTTATGGATGGGGGAACTGCCGTATTCAAGGGAGTGATCAATCATGGAAAGATCCTTTGGACTTTTTCCTTAAGAGTCCCACTCCCAGTGCCAGGCCGAAAATGACACCGATTCCGGCAAGAATCTTTAGGGGGTCGGCCCCTTTTTCCAGGGCCTTATGCTGGGGGGATTCATTGGGTTCCGGCGGGGCTTGAACCGCCTCAAATTCTTCAGCCCCAATGGTCCAGGTTCCCTTATGGCCTGGTCCGGCAGCAAGTTCCAGCACCATGTCCGAGGTATGGCCCCCAGGCACTTTAAAGGATAAGCGGCCTGCCGCATCTGTCTTTCCTGTAAAAATAAGGGATTGATTTTTGCCAAAGGCCTTTATGTCACAGTTCTGGGCTGGCTTGTCGCTGCCAAACCCACCCTCCACATGAACCATGCCCTCTTCCACCCAGGCAAAGAGGATGACCCGGTGGGCAAGGGCTGAACCGGGCAGAAACAATGCCCCCACCCATAAAAAAAGAATAATACCCCATATGTTTTTTTTCATGATCTTATCTTTCTCGGTAGGATTTCAGGATATACTTTGACCAGAAATGAGATGCAGAATCCCGTGATGATCCCTTCGATGATCATCACCGGTACATGGGCCGTGACAATGGCCATGCTGGTTTTAAGGAATTGCTCATCCGTGAACCAGAGGGCCCCTGCCAGAAGCAGGCATGACCCGCAAATGGAAAAGAGACCTGCCAGAAATCCCCCTGTAAAGGTCAGGGCAGGAGATTTTCCTAAAAGGGGCAAAAACAGGTAATGAACCATCACCGCAGGCACGGCCATGATCACGGCATTGACCCCAAGGGCGGTGAGCCCGCCGTATTGGAAGAGCAGGGATTGGAGCACCAGGGCCGTTAAAATTGCCGGGAATGCCGCCAGGCCCAACAGCAGGCCAACCACCCCGTTAAGGATGAGGTGAACGCTCACCGGCCCGATATTTACATGGATCAGGGAGGCCACAAAAAATGCCGAGGCCAGAATGGCCACATGGACCATCTGATCATAATTTATCTTTTTCAGTCCCAGGGTGGTGCAGCCCAGAGTAAAGGCTGCACCTGCCCCGAGGACGGGACCGGATAGAACGCCCTCGGATATATGCATATTAGTTTTCCTGCCAGTTTTCAAATTTAACCCAAATCACAGCGCCTAACTCTATATCCTTTTTTTCCCCTGCATGCACCATTTTTTTATCCGAGGTATTCAAGGCGGCAAATCCCCACCATCCCGAACGGGGTACGGCATAGGAAAAAACGCCGTTGCCGTCGGCCTTGACGGTCTGAGTGATCATATCTTCAGCCGGTGCCTTTGCTTTTTTATCTTGGTTATAAAATTCAACTTCCACCTCAGCATAGGGTACGGGCTTTCCGTTGAGCTTGACAATACCCTGGAAAATATTGCCCGAATAGAGACCAAAGGGTTTGGAAAGGGGAACGATTTCGGTTTTCAGCCCCAGTTCTTCATCCCAGCCGGAATCATCCCCGAATGCCGCTACAACCGTCTTGGTATAATGGACAATAAAACAGTCCTCCGCAGGCTCCCAATAGGGCGAAGGCTCCATGACAAAGGCGTAGGCGCCCGGGCGCTTAATTCCGTACTCCGCGGTCCAGGACGGATGGTCCATTACGGCTGAGGCCTTGAGGGTATCCATGAGATTAGCTTTTTTTCCTCCTGTAACCAGAAAAAAGGCCTTGGGTTTGAGCAACTCCATGCCGATCCCCTCGAAGGGATGGGAAAAGGAGAGGGACAAAGATATTTTTCGAGGGTCATCCGGGGCAACCATGTTGTCCGAGGGGATAACCATGCCAAAGTGGGCAAAGGCTGTGGAGGTAAAAAATAGAACCAGGGCAAATGTTGCAATAGTGAGTGAGTGTTTCATTTTCCATTTCCTTAAATCATAGGGTTTAAACAAAAAAAACCACGAAGGGAAAAGGATAATATCCTTTTCAAACCTTCGTGGCGGTGATTTTATATATGTATTTTTATATGAAAGAACTACACAAACCCTGTAAACTCTTTCATTTTTTATTATGTGCAAGTGACTGGAAGGCCAAGCTGCACATGCCTGTTGCTATTACTTCAATTACGGGCTTCTGCCCGTTGTTAAGGAATTACTTACCCCCTCGACCTGGAATAGTCAACTCTTAAATTATACTATTTTTTCACCCAGGCGCCTGCTGAATTCTGTATATACTGCCCCGGTTTGGCACGGCCAGCAAGGGCCTGGGCCCGCCGTTTCTGCACCAGTTCCACCGAAGCCCCCTGCTGCTGTGCAATCTTCATGTAAATGGATTTCCGATCCTTATTTTCGGCAGCCACCACATCGGCATTGGCCCGGTTGCCGGTAACAAATCCCAGGTATCCCTGGTTGGTTTCCCCTACAAGGCCCTGGGCCTTGAGGCTGGTGATCGCCGGCAGTCGTTGTTTCATCCGATCTTTGATGCCCCCGGCCCAAACCGTCCCTGTGACAATAAACACTGCTGCAACAGCAAACAGAATAATTTTATTAGTCAATTTCATTATTCCCCCTCTTTCTTTTCAAGTTGATCTTCAGCCGCGTCAATATCACCGAAGAAATCATCCAGTGCCCTGTCAACCTTGACATTCACATCAATGGTAATGTGGATGGGCTTGATTTCAACCGGCTTCACCTCCACCTCATGGCTGGTACTGCATCCGGCCAGGGCCAGGAAAAAAAAACAGATGGTAATGGAACCCAGTTTCTTGACCATATTCTCTCCTTTATATTATTCTAGTATACTCTTTAATTTATTACCAAATTTCATGACACGGTTAAAGGGAAGTTTTAGATTAACATCCAGTTTTACCCCCTGAAACCTGGACCCGGGGCTGGATGCATCCACCCGCATGAAAGAATTCACATTCTTTCTATACTCAAAAGGAAGTACTCCTGAAGGTTTTCCGTCCAGTTCCATTCGAACATCCAGGGTGTCCCCTTTGGTATTCATACTCAATTTTGCCCACTCATACTGAAAATCTTTTAAGGCTTCTCCGGCCAGGTCCAATTGTGAGAATTCAGGGGTATCCCTTGGAAACCCGTCCAGCATCCGGTCCAGATCTTTGACAAACACCCTTCCGCCACGGCCCGGGGTGGAAAAGAGGAATCCGTTGTCAAAGGAAATCTCACCCTTATCATAAACCACCGGAATCCGGCCGTTTAGGGTTCCGCCGCCCCTGGCGTCAAAGGCCCCGATCTGCTGGAGCAGGCTGTCCATTTCCAGACGGTCGCAATACAGGGTCAGAAAAATTCTATCATCAACAGCCGGCAGCCTGAGAGACTCTGTGGACACCAGGCCGTTGCACCATTTGAATGTCAGATTTTCAATATTCAAGGAACGTCCGTCTTCAATGCTGAAACGAATGGCCCCGTCATCAAACCGGAACTGGCCGGCATTGACGGATTTAACAAAAATTGCCTGACCCGGCAGGGATTCGGGCACAAGGAGATCGTTAAAGTCAATCTGTCCTGTGATACCCTGGGCCTTAAGATCCAGATCCGGAAAATCAAGATTACCCTCATGGACCCGGATGTAGCCATGGGTATCAAGGGCATGATCTTTCAGGGAGATCCTGATCTCAGAGGAGATCTCTGTTTGGAACGTCCCGGGCATCGGGGTCCCCGGTAACAGCCGGGCGACATCATCCCCGGTCAATACAAAATGGCTGGATACCAGGGTGATCTGAGTCCAGGGAACAAAAGAACTCGGGCCTACCTGGTCCGCACCTGCCTCAAGGGCCAGGTCAAGGATAAGATCCGGAATTTCACGGCTTGAGATCTTTCCAATAAGCGTCCCCCCCATATCCCGGGTCTGGATCAGGTCGGCGGACAGCCCGGCAGAAAAGCGCTTGTCATAGGTTAAGGCTTTTACCACCAGGGTTCCAGGCCGGGTTTCCGGCCGGAAGGGATATGTGGTGGGCAGACGGATATCCATTCCTGAGACGGCGATGCCCTGGTCTCTGAGATCCAGGCCGGCATTCCTAACCTTGGCAACCAACCGGACAGAAGGGACATAGGCTTGATCCAGGATCACCCTTCCAGTCACCCCGCCCCGGTCCATGGCAAGGGTTGAACTCGCTGATACGGACCGGATACCCGCCAGAGCGCCGTCAAAACCTATTGACAATTTCTTATTTTTATAATCCTGCTTGATCTCGGCCTTTATGTTCACTGCCCTACTTCTAAGCCCTGCCCCTTTTAATTGTAAGGCAAGGGCCTTTGCCTTGAACTCGATTTGTCCGGATTCAATGGGAAAAAGACCATTGCCCATGCGGTTCAGCCCTGCGGTAAGGGAAACCTCTTTCACACCAAGAGTCCCGGCACTGGAATTTACTGCACTGGAATTTACTCCAAGAGACTGCCCGGTAAATTCAAGATTGCAATTCTGCCTGGACATTGTTCCCTTTACATTTAGGGATAGCCTGGGCCGGGCAATGATAATTTTTTCAGGCATCCCCCTGTTTTGAGGTATCCAGCCGGCCCGGGTCAGGTCCAGAGCCAGTTCATCCTTATCATGGCTCTTAAAGGAGAGGTCAAACACCGGTTCACTGCCCGGTTCAACACCAGCCGTAAACCGAAAATTCAGCCCGAAGTCTGACAGGCCCCCGTCCCGGAGTTCCATATCCCCTGTCCCCTTCAGATGAAATCCGTTAACCTCTCCACTGAATTGGACCAGCCTCATTTGGGGTAATCCCCAGGCCCTGACGGTTCCGCCGGACACATTAAACAGCCAGGGCCCAGGGCCCTGGCGGCTCACTATTACATCCAGAGGACCGGCAGGGGTAAATCCTTGAAAGATATTGGGAAACAAGAGGGTAAGGCAGGCCGGATTGAAGCCATGGACCCGGGCCTCAATTTGCGCGACAGCCTTATTCAGACCCTGTTCTATAGCCGCCTTTAAATCCAGTGCCGCTATAAGTTCAAGAGATTGGCCCAGGGGGCTGAGGCCCAGGCGGATATCCCCCCTGCCCCGGTTCGCATCCAGGCGTACCATCAGGTTCCCAGGAATTCTGATCTTTCCCTGCTTGCCCTCTATGTTCACATCTGAATTTTTGATTCGGATTTCTTCGGGTATGAGAGGGAAAAAATCCAAGAGATCCTGCCAGGAAAGAGGCTCATTTTTCTTCCCGGACGCCTCCCCTTTGTTTTCCAGGTTTTTATTCGGGGGAAACACCCTCTCATTAAACCTGACCCGGTTTGAATCGTCCAGAACCAGATCAAGGCAAAGGCCTGAAACGATCACTTTTTTAAGCTTAAAATCCTTGGCCCCCTTCCATTGGTATCTCAACTCGGCCAGATCAATTGTCAAACCATTCCCTAAACGAAGGTCCCTCAAAATGGTTCGGGTAAGGCCGATATCTTCGACACTGAAATCAGGTTCCAGCTCACGGATTTCATCGGGAAGCCGGGCTTTGATCTGGGATTCCACAATCAGAGGCAGGGCCAGAATAATGGACTGGATCACCACCACCAGAAACAGGCAGGTCATCATAAGATATTTCACCCAGATAAAATATCTTACTTTCACCTCTGATTCTATTTTTTTATAGAGCATTTCTGATTTCCACCTTCAGCAAGAGATCGCCTTTGGGATATCCGGGCAATTGCCGGCCTTTACCCCTAAGTCTCAGCCGGGTCCCCTGCCTGATGCCAGCAGGAACCACCACCTTATATAAAGGCTTGTGAAATCCCCATGGGATGGTAATCATCTTCCGGGTTCCGGTTAGCGCCTCAAGAGAGGTCAGTTCAATGCTACCCTGGAGATCAGGCCCCCTGTCCTTTGCCACCGGGGTAATCACCTGGAGTTTAGGAGAATTCTTCTTTCGGGTAAACCGGACAATTTTCTCCTGGGTACCGGTGGAAGGAACCCTTTCGTTGAGGCGAATCAAGGCCACCCCGGCAAGGAAACCGCCCACATGGGCCCACCAGGCCACTCCAGCCCCTGTACCCTGGCCTGCGGCATTAAAGAACTGAATCAAAAACCAGAGCCCAAGAAATAAAAAGGCCGGAATCTGGATAAAAATGGGGAAAATCAGAATGGGCACAAGAGTTAGTATTTTAGATCTGGGATACAAGAGGAAATAGGCCCCCATGACCCCGGCAATGGCCCCGCTGGCCCCGATGGTGGGCACAGGGGAATAAAAATTCAAAAAAAAATGAAACATAGCGGATATAAGTCCGGAAATCAGATAAAATCCAAGAAACCGGGCAGATCCGAGATGTGCCTCGATATTATCCCCGAATATGTATAAAAACCACATATTCCCCAGGAAATGCCAGAACCCGCCGTGGAGGAACATATAGGACAAAAGCGAGAAGAGTTTATTTTCTCCAGTAAAATGGCGGGACAGCTCACCCAGAGTATATTTGCCAGGAACAAACCCGTAAATATAAAAAATCGCCTCATTATCCAGGCCAATGGTTAACTGCCAGAAAAAGACCAGGGTGGTAACGCCCATGATCCCATAGGTGGCAATGGGAATGCAGTCTGAAACCCTATTGTCGCGGATGGGTATCACGGCAGAATCCTAAGGTTGTGGTGCAGGGCCAGGTAGGATTTCAAAGCTTTAACAATATCCATGGCCCCGTCTTCTGGGGTGTACTCAAGCCGATCCCTGCCCTTTCCCAGACAGGTGAACAACCTGCTGTTTTCCCGGTCCAGACCGGTCCTGACCTTGATATAATCCAGCATTGAAAAGTAAACATCCCCCACTCGGGCATCATCCATCCGCCCAACCAGGGTTCTGGTCTTAAGAGACAAATCATTGGTTATCCATTCAACGGCCTGATCAGCATCCCGGGCATCTCCCTGCTCCGAAACAGCGGGCCAGTCCATTTCAGAATCATTTTCCGCTTCTTTATCCAGGTAAACCAGGTAAAGCATGGACTCCATGACGGATTTCACATCAAAATAAATGGCCGGATCATGGCTGGCTCTCGGGCCTGCCACATTCAGCACCCCAAGATGGTTTTCAAGGACAAAGGAGTGGAGGATCAAGGCTGCCTCAAAAATATCCTGAGTCATAAGGTCAATATGGCAGACCGGCCTGCCCGCCACCATGGCCGCAGTGTGTGTCAGCTTTGAGCCCCCGGTGAGAGGGCCCCGGGAGATGATGATTGTACCGTGGGAATCCAGGATATTTTGCCGGGTCCGGCTGGGGTAATCCCGGGAAACCATTTCCTTTAGCCTGTATTTATCAGACAGGGGTCCCTCTTCGGTCCGCCGTCCCCGTGTGATCCATCCCCCGTGGGGGATGTTGAATTTTATGGCTGTATCAAGGGCTGCCCGGTCCGCACCGGTCTGGCCCCCTGAAATAATCTGTGTAAGTATGGGCATGGAAATCACCGTTAGGTATAAAAAAATCTTTCCTATAATAACAGTAAAGCGTATAACTTCAATACTAATTGTGCTTGTATTTTTTTATTGACAGCGAACATAACAAACAACGAAAAAGTGGGATACACTGATGCTCTCGCCGATCCACCGATTCTCGCTTTTCAATATAAAGGAAGATATGAACCTGCCCACGGACAAGGAATGCTTCCGGATCATAAAAGAGATGGAGATGATGGATCATATCATTGATCACTCGGTCATGGTCTCCAATGTAGCGATCTGTCTCTGCCGGGGCATCAGTAAAACCAGCCCCCTCCTGAATATGGATCTGGTCAAAAAAGCCGCCCTCCTCCATGACATCACCAAAACCCGTAGTTTCGACACCAAGGAGATCCATTCCGAAACCGGTGCCGGATTAATGACGGAACTGGGCTATCCTGAAATCGGTGACATCATCCGTCAACATGTGATGCTGGATGTCTGTCGTCCGGACCAGCCTGTATCCGAACCGGAAATTGTCAATTATGCCGATAAGAGGGTACTTCATGACCGGGTAGTCTCCCTGGAACAGAGACTGGACTATATCAAAAAAAAATACGGAAAACACCCGGAATTCAATCGATTGATTCAAAAGATGTGGGATGAAACCCTGGCACTGGAGGATAAATTGTTCAGAGACCTGCCCTTTTCCCCGGATGAACTTCTGGACCGGATCACCCCGGTGGTTGAGAAACAAAATTAGGGGCTCGATTTTTCTTACTGGATCTTTTAGGAATCCTTATTAAATAACTTGATCTAAATTGTTTCCAAAACCCCTTATTAAATGTTTTTTTTAAAAACCTTTACTGGGTATTTTTTTAAAAACCTTTACTGGGTATTTTGAAAACAAAAGATCAAATAATTTTGGAGCTAATCTTTAATCCACCACAAAGTGCTGAACAATTTTAAACAGATCATTGATGGAAAATGGTTTTTTCAGGAATGCGTCTGCTCCTGCCGATTCGGCCTTTGCCTCGTTCTCTTCCCTGCCCGACATGAGAATAAAAATTTTATCTTCCCAATTTTTTTTAAACTTGCCCAGCAGTTCAAGCCCGTCCATGGCCGGCATATCCACGTCAGAAATCACCAGATCTGCCCCGTTGACGCCATCAAGGTAGTGCCAGGCAGAAATTCCGTCCGGAAATGAGACCACATCTCGGTTGACGCAATAGGAGAGTGCATCCACGGTTAATGCCCGAATCCCAGGCTCATCGTCCACAACCACTATTTTAACATTTTCTATAATGAGGGGATCTCCTGCACCACGCTTCGATCAGGCGGCCTGGAGTATTTTATGATAAAGGGAAAAATCCTGTTCCGGAAAAAGGAGGGAAACAATGGTCTCGATATTATCCAGTACAGCCTCCCGCCGATGAATACCCAAGGGATAATCGTCTAAAATCATGGCTGTTGCCATAACGCTGAGCAACCTGACCCGTTCTTTGAACAAATGGTTGGTCCCTTTTGAACCGGAAATTCTGATATCTGTTCGTGGCACGTCTTTGTGAAGCCGTGACGCTGTCTCAAGTACAGCCTCTTTTCTGAACTTTCCCACAGGATAGCCCTCCAGTCTGGCTTTAACCATAATGATCATGAGCTGGAGCCTCATCCGAAACAGATAAACAGAATCCATTTTTGACGCTGGATAATCTGGTGTATGTCCGAATCGTTTCATCTTCCACCCTGTAGAGGTCTGTTAATACATCGCCATTTTCCGGATATAAAGAACTCTACTTTTCATATCACAACAGGCGAAAAATTCAATATTTTTTTAACAGTTCGGTGATTTAGGATGTGGGAGAATCAACGTGGGGATCAAGGGAAAAATCATCCAATGCCTTGAGTATACGGCGAATCTGTTTGCCGGCCTCCTTTATTTTTTCCTGGTGACATTTTTTTTCATCCTGTTTGAGTTCAAAATATTTTTCAACATCTGCATTCAAGGATTCGTAAAGAGAGAACCGATGAATAATTTTATCCTTGAAATCCCGGGTCACTGCCTTGATCAAGGGGGTAAAATACTCCTGTTTCAGGGCCAGATGATATCCTTGGATCTGCCGACGGACAAGGTGAAGACTCTCTTTTCTAATCTTGGCAGCAGCCTTGTTGAGCCCGGGTGTAAAGGAAAATCGGATATGAGTGTCCACCAGTGCACCAATAAAAAGAGCAACGGAATGAAGGCTGAAATCCGTGAATGCATGGGTCCGCATCCGGGTGGTATATTGGGGAGAAAACACCTGGTCCGGCAACTGCAGCCCGAGTATTTTTTTTATGGCGGTGATATCAACAGCCCTGATAGTGTCAGGATCTTTTTCCAGCAGCTCGGCAGACACATGCCCTGTATTATTGGCCCCGATTTTGGCAAAGAAATCAATTTGATAGGAATCCAGAAGGGATTGAAAATAGTTTTCTATCCGCTTTTCCTGAACCGCCACCAATTTCTTAAGTTCAGGAACCATCTCCTCCAGAACAAAACAATCCAATTGCCGTTTAAAGTCCTGGAACATGAGATAAAGAATCTGTTTAAACCCGGTCTCCTTTATCCCAGCCTTGTAGGGGGTCACATCAATATCTGCCCGGTTGATAAATTGGGTCACTTCCCGGGTAATATTTACGGCATCCCTGAGAAAAGCATTTTTCAAATTGGATTCAATCTCCCGGGTCAGGCCGGAAACTGCACCCTGAATGGAGTTGTCAACAATGGCCCTGAGTCGTTTGGCGTTTTCCTCAATGTCCTTCATCTGGTCCCGGACGTTGTCTCGACCGGCTTCGTCCGTTGCAAGCAGACCCTCTATGATCCCAGCCTTAGTGTCCAGGGACTGGGCCACAATTTTAAGCCGCTCAAGGTGGTTGGCAAATAAAAGATCAAATTGCCGGGTCTCCAGCAGTCGGGTATAGGTAGTCATAAAAGCGGCGTGATTCTTAGTGCAGAACTCTGTCATGGCCGGATCATCCCGCCACAGGGAAAGCCGCTTGGCATTCTTTTTTGTCAGCCGGGTTCCAAATGCTTCAAACAGGGTGTAAAGGGCTGAAAAAGAGAATAATTGGGCCCCGGGAGCCAGAAGTTCCAGTTCCCGATGGATCATGTCCCCGATCCGGGTCAGATCTCCCAGATCCTCATGCTCGGTGAGATCACAGTTGTTGACAAAGAGAATATTCTTCATCAGCCCAAGACGGTGGATGGTCTTTAAGAATCCCATGTCCGACCGACGCAGACCGATCCTTGATGAAATACAATAGACAATGAGATTGGCAGATTCAATATAGGAAATAATCTGGGCCAACTGGGCCGGGTCTGTGGAGTCCGCCCCCTGGCAGTCGGCAATCTCGACACCAAAAGGAATGGCCTTGCCGAAGACCTCAAGACAGACGTCTTTTACGTAAAATGCCCGGGCCGGATCAGCCGTAAAATCTTTATGACGGTCAAAGGATCTGGATTCATACACCACTTCCCGCTCATCCGCCTCAATAATGTCCCGGCAGGATTCATATCCTTCCAATCCGTTCCGTATCACCAGGGCTTCCGGTCGTATGCCGTCCCGGGTAACGGGAAACTGCCCGGTCATGGTACGATGGACTTCCTGCAGGTATGCCCTGTCTTTTTTCCGGCGTATATCAAATTTTTCTTGGGGACGATCCTGGGGAAACATGTCCAGGACCTTTTCGATGGAATAGTTAACCTCGTCCCAGGATTTTAAATGAATTACCGCACGGTTTTTCTGGCCCTTGCGGATCCGGGTGGTAATGGAAGTCACAACACCTGCCCCCCGCTTGACCAGTTCCTTGCCGGTCAGGGCATTGATAAAGGTACTTTTTCCAGATTTTATAACCCCCACTACGGCAATGCGGATCAATCCCGTGCGGACATGTTCTGGAATTTTTGAACACAGGGTTTTATACCCGTCCAATGCCGGATCATGGCCGGGGGACAACTCTTCCAGCAGAGTGACGGCCGCCTGGGTATCATTTACAATGGTCTCGATGGATTTAATGGAAGGAGTGGTCATCATGCCCGGGACTAAATCTGCATCATGGCTTTTTCGTATTTCAGATCTGGACCGGTCTCAAACATAATATCCCGGGACAAATCACAGGTGAGCCAAGCGCTGTCATGCAATTCATTGTCAAGTTGCATGGGCCCCCAGCCTGCGCACCCAAGCATCACCATAAAGGTGTCCGGTCCCTTGCCCATAGCTATGGCCTCTAGAATGTCACGAGAATTGCTCAGGGCAAGCCAGTCTGTTACCTTGAGGCTTTCATTCCACTCAAAAGGGGTACTGTGAAGGACAAATACCCCGGAAGGCTGAACCGGACCGCCCAGAAAAATATCCAGCTTGTCCACACTCTCGTTGCATTCAATGCTTAAATCTTCAAACAATTCCCTGCCCGTGAGCAGGGGATGCACTTTATTGACAATGAATCCCAATGCCCCGGATTCATTGTGTTCACACATACAGGTAAGGGTTTGGGCAAAATTCGGGTCCGGCAGGCCCGGCATGGCCATGAGAAATCTTCCCTTCATATTCTTTGATTTATCGCCTGTCATCCCCTTTTCTCCACGTTTAAACTTGACATTCAAACTCCTGTACACCTATATTTATCAAAAAGGTAGTTTTAAATATTTTTTATTGATTTGCAATACTTTTATTCTGGATACCCACTGGATACCCACAGGATACCCGCGTATTATGAAGGAAATAACCCCGGACAACCAAAGAATCAACAAGCTCTCTCAGCCCCCCCGGCCAGGTAAACTACCCGGCAGTGAAACCAGCCTGACCGGTGAATTTTCCAGGATTCTTTCCCAACATCTGGAAACGGAAACATCCTCGGCTCCTGCCCCTTCAGCCGGGCTGCCCGAACTGGATGCCACCTATGCAGCAAGTCTGGCACGGATCACCCCGGTCGACACCGGGGTTACCGACCAGATCTCAGAAACCCTCGATCTTCTTGAGGGCTACGCCCAGAGGCTGGCAGATCCCGGCGCCACTCTCAGACAGGCCTTTGATCTCCTGGAACAGATCGGGTCCCAAACACGGGAAATTAACAAAGGAATGAGTGACACCCAAAATGATGATCCAAAGCTCAAAGAGATCATGGCCCATCTGTCCACCCTGGTTGAACTTGAGAAGATCAAAATCAACCGGGGAGATTATTCTTAGACTTACTCCTCTTCCCGGCCGTACACATCATCAAACCGAACAATATCATCCTCGCCCAAGTAGGCTCCGGACTGGACCTCAATAAGCTCCAGGGGAATTTTTCCGGGATTTTCAAGGCGGTGCATGGTCCCCAGTGGAATATAAATGGATTCATCTTCTTTGAGCAGGATCTCTTCTTCGCCTTTTGTCACTATGGCGGTGCCTGACACCACGGTCCAGTGTTCAGCCCTGTGATGGTGTTTCTGAAGGGAAAGCTTGGCCCCTGTTTTCACCGTAATCCGCTTGACCTGGTATCTACGGGCCATATCAATGGTCTCGTAATCCCCCCAGGGACGGTACACCTTGGCATGTGTGACGGCCTCTTCCCGATTTTTTTCTTTTAACTGGGTCACGATTTTTTTAACATCCTGGACCTGATCTCTGGGGGCCACCAGTACGGCATCCTTGGTCTCCACAATCACGAATTTTTCAAGACCCACCGCCGCAACCAGCTTATTTTCCGCATGAATATAGGTATCGGTGACATTATGAACCAGAACATCCCCTGAGATCACATTTTTCCGGCTGTCTTTTTGCCCGGTCTGCCAGAGAGCGTCAAATGATCCCAGATCATTCCAGCCCGCATCCAGAGGGATTACCACCCCTTTTTCTGTTTTCTCCATGACCGCATAATCAATGGAATCTCCGTCAATGGCCTGAAAACTCTCTTTATCCACCCTGAAAAAATCCAGATCCTCACAGCCCTTTTCAACAGCAGAGCGGCATCCTGCCAGAATATCCGGTACCCGGGCTTCCAATTCTTTTAAAATGGCAGACACTTTAAACATGAACATTCCGGAATTCCAGCAAAAATCACCTGATGACAGATATTGCCTGGCCGTATTCAGATCCGGCTTTTCAACAAACCGGTCAATGCGAAAAGACCCGGAGTCGACTTTCAAAGCTGCTCCTTTCTGAATATACCCGTATCCGGTTTCCGGAGATCCCGGTACAATACCGAAGGTAACCATATATCCTTCCCGGGCCAGTTTTTCCCCTCTGGAGATCACCTTTTTGAAGGCCTCATCATCATCAATAACATGGTCCGCAGGAAGCACCAGCATCACCGGGTCCTGCTGGTTGTCCCCCTCAAGGCTCAGGGCTGCAAGAGCAATGGCAGGTGCGGTATTCCGGCCGCAGGGTTCCAGAATAATCTTAAAATCCTCAAGTTCTAGATGACGAAGCTGTTCCGCTGTCATAAATCTATGCGCGTCATTACAGATCACCACCGGGGTTCCTTGCTCCCCGATGTCCTCCAGTCGAAGCAGGGTATTTTGGAGCATGGTGTGTTCATTATATATGTCGATGAGTTGCTTGGGATACAATGCCCTGGACATGGGCCAGAGCCTGGTGCCGGATCCGCCGGCCAGAATAACGGGAACAATCATGAAAACTCCTTAATGTCCATATTTGATAATGTACCTTTATTTTTGTGCAAGATAAAAGATAATGCTTAAGTCTTTTTCAACGGGATATACCTGGGACGTTTTCAGGGTAAACCCCGAAGATGACAGCCACTCTTTGATCTGGCTCTTTTTGAATCCCAGCCAGGACCCGCCGATGATCTCCTTTATCTCCTCCTGGGTGTGGCTGAGAAAATCTGCCAGGAGAAAGAGTCCTCCAGGCTTAAGGACCCGAAATACTTCCTGGATGGATTTCCCTGGTTCATAAATATGATAAAGCACCATGCTCATAACTGCGGCATCCACCTCAAAATCCCGCATGGGCAGATTCTCAAGCTCCCCGAGCCGCAGTTCAAGATCCGGCCGTTCCGGCAGCCTGATCCTGGCCTGTTCCAGCATTTCCGGGGATGAATCCACACCGATGAGGGTGGCGGCCCCGCCGTCCAGAAGACGGGAGAGCATTTCCCCGGTACCGCAGCCCAAATCTGCTACCATCTTCCCCCCATTGATCTGCTGCTCCCGGATATGGGTATCAAAAAGCTGATTCAGGTCAAAATCCCCGAGAACCTCTTTTTTAAGCCTGTCCCACTGGGGGGCCACGGTCCTGAAAAACCTTTTAGCCCGGTTCTGCCTAAGGGTGATGCATTGGTCCGCCCGGACCAGGTCTCCTGAAAACAATGGCTCGGTTTCCACCCGGGTACATGCCAGATCAATTATCCCCCGGCCTGGCCCCTGGTTATCTGCGCTGTAGTAGATATAACTGCCCTCTTTCCGAGAGACCAGCAGCCCGGCTTCAAGGAGAATCCTCAGATGCCTGGAGACCCCTGATTGTATCATATCCACCACAGAGACAATTTCATTTACATTGAGTTCAAAATGGTTGAGGATATTCATCAGTCTAAGCCGGGTGGGATCGGACAGGGCCTTAAATTGTTTGATAATTTCCATTTATACGTTTATCTGCTGCTTAAATTGTTATTTCCTCGCCAAATGCCATCACCCGGCAGTCAATACCCTTTGCCCTGACTTTGGTACAAAAAACATCAGGGTCTGCTTCAATCACTGGAAAGGTATTATAATGCATGGGAATGGCCCGACCCGGGTTGACAAACTCGCAGGCCCTTATCGCATCATCAATCCCCATGGTGAAATTATCCCCTATGGGCAGCATCATGGTGTGCACATCATTCAGCTCACCGATGAGCTTTAAATCCGAGAACAGACCGGTATCACCGGTATGATAGATTATCTTGTCCTTGATTTTAATCAATAACCCTGTGGGGGCACCGTGGCAGACATTGTCCGGGGTGGAGGAGCTGTGCAGGGCCTGGGTCAGCTTTACCCGGCCAAATTCAAAATCAAAGCCCCCGCCGATATGCATGCTGTGAGCATCAATGCCCTGGGATGCAATGTAGCTGGCCAGTTCATTCTCACAAATGCACAGGGCATTACACCGCCTGGCAATGGACAGGGTATCTCCTAAATGATCCCCGTGGCCGTGGGACAAAAGAATAAAATCCGCCTCAACCTCATCCGCCCCCACAGGAGAGGTGGGGTTGCTGTCCAAAAACGGATCAATGAGAATACGCAGCCCCTCATCCGTTGTAATTTGAAACGCTGAGTGGGAAAAATATCTTAGTTTCATGCCAGCCTCCTTAATTCAAAGAATTTCACCTGTTTTATCATATTATGGCCAAATCTCAACCCGAACATAGTTGTACCGGAAACATTTAAACCAGTCACGAAATCAAGACAACACTGTATCATTTTAACTTTTATGAAAGAAGCCCCTTGCTCAACCCAGGGACTGCCCGATAAACATTCCATTTAATTTCAAACAATTAAAATAAAAAAAGTAAATATCAGATTTGGCATACTTTGTGAAATTAAAATAAGCCGTAATTAAAAACGACCCAAGAGCGATACACAATTATATTTTGCTTTCATAAGGAGTACCAAATGAGCGTATTGGTTGGAAAAAATGCACCGGATTTTAATGCCACTGCCGTTGAAAAAGATCAGATAATCGATAACTTCACCCTGTCCCAGTTCAAGGGACAATATGTGGTTCTTTTCTTTTATCCCCTGGACTTTACATTTGTCTGCCCCACTGAACTCCATGCCTTTAGTGAGAAACTTGATGAATTTGAAAAACGGAACGTCAAGGTGATCGGAGTGAGTATTGATTCCCACTTCTCCCACCTGGCCTGGCTGAACACCCCGAGGTCAAAGGGCGGTATCCAGGGCGTCACCTATCCCATTGTATCGGATCTGAACAAGAGTATTTCTTCCGATTACGATGTCCTGGTGGATGGTGCCGGAATTGCTTATAGGGGACTGTTCCTCCTGGATAAGGACCATGTGGTCCGTCACCAGGTGGTCAATGACCTACCCCTGGGAAGAAGCGTGTCCGAAACCCTTCGCATGGTGGATGCCCTGCAGTTCACGGAAAAGCACGGGGAGGTATGCCCGGCCAACTGGAACCAGGGGGACAAATCCATGAAGCCCACCCAAAACGGACTTGAAGAATTTTTTAAATAAGCTGAATTCTATATGAATTTTAGAGCCTCTAAATCCTGAAAACCGTTTATTTTGCCTAACAGCCGACGGGAACCAGCCATTCCCGTCGGCTGTATTTTATTTCACTGTGACCACAGGACAACCGGCTGTAAGAATCACTGCCTGGGCAGTGGAGCCGAACAAAAGTTTGCCCACCTTGGAGCGGCTTTTCACCCCGATGAGGATCTCATCCACCTCCTTTTCCCGGGCAAAGGCAACAAGGTCTTCCCCGGCGTCAAATCCCCGGATAAGCAGATGAGTCTTGCAGTCCACCCCTTTTTCCTCAAAAAAGGCCCTGACTTCATCCAGGTTTTTCTCGGCATCAACAATCCTTTTCTGATCGTCTTCCGCCCCTTCCCGCATGGAGGTGACAACCAGAATACTTGCATCAAATGCCCTGGCATGGGTCACTGCAAGCTCAAGGAGATCTTTTCCCACATTAATGCCTTTGTAGCCAACCAGAATTTTCATATCAACTCCCTTTTATTAGATTTTTAGAGGAATAAGACCTGATTTCAACAGATAGACGATACATAAAAAATTTTCCCGATATTCACAAGTAAAAAATCCGGAAGAAGTTGTTTACACCCGATAACTGCCTGTTATTCTTTCTGGGCCTTGGATAGGGCAATCACCCGGTTACGGCCTTGGTTTTTAGCCTGATACAGGGCCTTATCCGCGAGGGCCATGAGTTGATTCAGCTCCTGGGAGCCGTAACTGGCCGTCACCCCGACACTGACGGTAAGGGTTTTGCCATGGGGATAATCCCGGCGGGAAACCTGTTTACGGAGGGTGTTTAAAATATTTTCTGCTGTTTTAAGATCTGTTTCAGGCATGACAAGGACAAACTCCTCTCCCCCGATACGGGCAAGGAAATCGGACTTCCGGATCCGTTCCAGAATGGTTCCGGAAAAGGCTTTTAATACCTCGTCCCCGATTCCGTGACCATAGGTATCGTTAACACATTTAAAATGATCCAGATCCAGCATGGCAAGGGAAATATCGTGGCCGTACCTGGTGCATAGACAGAGCAAGGTTTCCACTTTCATGGTAAACCCTCTCCGGTTGGGCAGTCCGGTAAGCTCATCTGTGACGGCCTGCTCTTCCATGAGCTCAAAATTCTGTCTCAACCGGCGCCGCATATCATCCAGGGTCCCGCCCAACATGGAAAATTCATCTTTTCCCTCCCAGGAGCAGGCCGCGTCAAGCCGTCCTTTGGACAGGATTTCAGCCTGGTCCATCAATAGGTTCAGGGGCTTGAGTATCTTGTGGTATATGGCAGGAAGAATCAAAGCCAGCCCCCCGGCAAACATGGTGGCAAACAAAATGATATTATGGATGAATTCTTTCTGGATCATGGGCCTGATCCAGTCTCTGTCCACGTCGATGCGGACATGGCCCAGAATTTCATTATCACTGGATACGGTCTGGGTCAGGGATATGATATTGAAAGGTCTAACAGAGGTCTCTTTTGAGACCCTGAACAGGTAAAGGTCATAGATATCCGAGTAAACCTCAATGGCCACAATACGCTCATCTTTGAGCAAAATACCTGATGTATTTTTCACCCCTTCGGGTAAAAAGGAGACCAGGGTGTCCTCTATATTCTTTGTCAGGGTGGCCAGACTCTCCCGGTGAAATTCATCCAGTTCTTTTTGCAGCCGGGCCTTTTGCTGGCCCATGGTGATGATCATTCCAGCGGCCATGGGCACCAGAAGACCGGCCATCAGGACCCAGATGAAATAAAAAGCAATACTGTGAATTTTCAGTGATATTTTTCTAGGCACCTTAGGGACACTTTATATTTTCATTGTAATTATGAACCTGGATCACTCCCAGCACAATATCCTTTCTTATCTTCTCAATTCGGTCACGCATGACCGGGGTGACCAGGGACTGGTTGTGCCGGTCGAATACAATATCAATGGCATCCTGAGCCAGACCCAGACGTTTGTAATTGTCCCGCCAGATCCCCCGTTTTGCCAGCATAAGAGCGGCAAAAACAGCCTTGTCCGTCCGCTTGATCATGGAGGTGAGAACTGAACCGGGATACAATCCGTTCTGGTTGATATCCACACCAATGCCCAGCTTTCCCCGGGCGGCCACGGCTTCCAGCACGGCCGGCCCGGCCCCGCCGGCGGCCTGGTAAATCACGTCCGCGCCCTTGTCCATCATATCCGAGGCAAGGGCAGCCACGGCCTTACCGTCAAACCAGGCGCCAGGATAATCCCCGGTAAACCCCTCAAAAATCTTAATGTCCGGATTAATATAATGCGCTCCCTGGCTGTATCCGCATAGAAATCGCCGTTGGAACGGGGTGTCCACCACAGAGACAAATCCGACCTGCTTGGACGTGGAGGCCAGAGCAGCCAGAGCCCCGGCCAAAAAAGACCCTTCGTGCTCGGCCATGACAAAGGAGAACATATTGGGCTCATCCAGCATCGTATCCAGTACAATAAACCGGGTGGCCGGGTATTGGCGGACAAAATCCACCAGCTTTGGAATGTGATTTCCGTAGAGCAGGAATACCGGAGAATGCCCTTTTTCAGCAGCGGATCTCAAAGAACTGAAATAATCATCCATATCCAGGCCGGCCACAGTCTCGGTACAGTCCAGGCCTGTTTTTTTCCTGAACCGTTCAACCCCCCGGTGAATGGATACATTAAAGGAATTTTTTTCTATGTTCCCCTGGTAAATCACCGCAGGATTAAATTCCCTGGCTTGGGCAGTCCAGGCAAAACATGCCAGGATCAAAAAAACAGATATGAACAGTCTAGGGTTCTTCATTATCCACCCGCCCTAACATTTTTCCTTAAAGCTACCTGCCGTGCTGATCTCGATAAAGGATGCCCCATGCTTGGGCCCAAAACTCCCGGCCAGCATAATGATCAGGTCCTGGTCTTTAAAGCAGTTTTCCTCAATCATCCTGCAGATTGATTTTTTCAAAGGATCTTCGGTCGAGGTCTTTATGGGAATATAATCAGCAAACACGCCGAAAGACAGAGACAACTGCCGCATCACCTTTTGGCTATAAACCTGGGCAAATATGGGGTTGTCCCCCCTGTAGGCCGCCAGGGCCAGAATGGACTTCCCGGTAAGGGAATCGGCTACAATCCCTTTGGTGTTCAGGCGCAGGGCCGCTTTAACGGCAGCCTTTGCCAGGTAGGCTGTCACCTTGTTTTCAAGGGAATAGGGCACATCAAAAAAAGAGCTTCGCTTATCTTCCACCTCTGCGGCGATCTTGGCCATGGTCCGCACCGCCACCTCGGGATATTTTCCATTGGCCGTCTCCCCGGAGAGCATCAGGGCATCTGAATGATCCAGGCAGGCGTTGGCCACATCAGAAACCTCAGCCCGGGTGGGCCGGGGGGACTCGATCATGGAGTGAAGCATCTGGGTGGCCACGATCACGGGACGGCGCAATTCAATGCAGGTCTGGACGATCTGCTTCTGGATCAAAGGAATCTGTTCCGTGGGGATTTCAACGGCCAGGTCACCCCTGGCAATCATCACCCCGTATGCGTGCTCCAGGATTTCACGAAGATTTTCAACACCCTGGGCATTTTCAATTTTGGCGATAATTTTTATTGAAGATTTTTTCCTGTCCAGGATGCTCTGAACAGCCAGCACATCCTCCTTGTTCCGGACAAAGGAATGGGCAATAAAATCCAGCCCCTGGTCTGCGGCAAATTCAATAAATCCCTTATCTTTCTCACTCAGGGCCGGCAGCTTCACATGGACCGAAGGGATGTTAATACTTTTCCGGGGGTGAATCACCCCGTCATTTTCCACATGACAGATGAGATGGTCTTCTTCTTTTTTCATCACGGCCAAGGCAATGTATCCGTCGTCAATAAGTACGGAAGAGCCCACGGGTACATCGGCGACAAACTGAGCATGGGAGACGCAGATCAGATCACCCATAGATTTTTCGCCGGGTGCCCCTTTGATGCGGATAGAATCCCCGTGCTTGACGCTGAGGGGGACGTCGGCATCACAGGTTCTGATTTCAGGACCTTTGGTGTCAAGGAGAATGCCGATTTTGTCCGAAACCTTCCGGGTGTTTTGAATCACTTCCAGGGCATCTTCATGGCTCATGTGAGCGGTATTCAACCTGACCACATTAGTGCCGGCCTCATAGAGCCGGCCGATAAACTCCGGGGAGCAATTGAGGTTGGACACCGTGGCCACGATCTTGGTTTTTCGCATCATATGGTACGCCTCTCTTTTATTAGGCTATTGTTCTTTCAGGCATTTTCTTTCCGGCACAGGGTCATGATAAAGTTCTCTATGCCGGTTTTCGCATCAATTCCCGATGATTTCAGGCCGTAGTCCAGGTCAGCCAGAGCCGTCAGTGCAGCGGCCAGTTCACCAAGGGAAAAGTTTTCTGATTTCTGGAAATTCTGATACACAGGATACGGGTTTTTAGGGTTGGGGGCAAGTAAAAGATCATTGGCCGGGCCTTTTGCTTTTTTTGACTTTTTTCCGGTCTCCCCGGACTGTGGTGCAAATTCTCTCTCCCGGCCCTGGTCCGTCTGAACCACCTCCCGGTCACGGGCCGTAATCCTGGGCATCATGGCCTGTTTAAACCCGTTAAAATGCATGTTTTTTAAAGACGGAAGCCCTGCCCCCTCCCGGTAAACCCCTGTGACAAAACATTTGATTGCCAAAAGTTTTCGCACCTGGTTTTCCAGGGTTTTCAATATCTGCAGAGGATGAAAACCTTCTGAAAAAAGAGAGGACAGAAGATTAATGGCCCTGGCCCCGTCCCTGTCCATCACTGCATTGGTAAGGCTGAATATGGGATCTTTTTTATCCCGGTGCACGACAGCCATGATGTCTTGGACGCTTATCACGGGCCGGGTGCCGGTATAGGCTAAAAGCTTTTCTATGTTTCCCGCAAAAAGTTCAGGATTGAATCCGGTCTGGTCCACCAGGGTATTGAATCCTGACTGGTCCATTTTCTTATTGGTGCCGGACAAAAGTTGCCGAGCAAGATCCCGAAGCACGGACCTCTGCTCGTCCAGATCAATTTTTCTGACCCCAGAGGCAACGGTGCAGTCAATGATCATGCCCTGTTCATTGATGAGTTTATAAAGTTTTTTCCGCCGGTCCGGCGCCCCTGCGGTCATGATCAGCGTATGATTTTCCGGGATACCCTTTTCAATGAGCCCGGCCAGGATATCCATATCGTTGGCCGAGTATGAAATTTCACCCGTACCGGACTTAACCGTAAACAAGGGGGCATCTTTGACGGCAATCACCTTTCTGGACTGAAGAAAGGAAAAGGTGGACACCTGCTCCAGGATGTCCCCCACAGGCGTAAGCTTTCCGTCCAGGGTTTCCAGGGCAAATTCCCTGGGCAGCCCCCGGAGCAGTTCATTGGACAGGGCATCAAAGGCCTTTCGCACCAGAAAAGATTCCCCGCAGACCAGAAATACCCGGGGGCCGCCCTCCCCGGCCAGGGCCTGAACCTGGTTGGGGAGGGTATTGTGTTTGATCAGGCCCATGGGATCAGGCCCTCTTTTCGGACCGAAATTTTATGATCATAAAGATCAGGGCCACACAGGAGACCACCAAGCCGATTCCCTGGGACAAGGAAATAAATTCAAAAATAAAATCCCCCCTGAAATCCCCCCTGAAATATTCCACAATGGCCCTGAACAGGGAATAGAGCATGACGTAACTTAAAAAGACCATACCAGTGAACCGTTTTCGCTTCTGGATGGCCAGGAGAATTAAAAACAGAACAAAATTGGTTCCCACCATATAGAGTTGGGTGGGGTGGAGGGCCGTATGGAGAGGCGCCAGGCCTGCAGGGTTCGTAAAGGTTATGGCAATGGGCAGATCACATGCTTTGCCGTAGCAGCACCCGGCAAACAGGCAGCCGAAACGGCCAACTGAATGGCCCAGGGCCAGGCCTGGGGCCAGAACATCTGCGGTCTTCCAGACCTCAAGTTTTTTAATCCGGCAAAACATGACAGCCGCCAGGAAGGCCGCAATAAATCCCCCGAAAAAGACAAGTCCCCCGTTCCAGATCTTAAAGACATCCAGAAAATTGTCTTTATAGTCACCAAAGTTAATGACCACATAGAGCAGCCGGGCCCCCAGAATGGCCGCCACCAGAATGGTAAAAAACAGGTCAGATACGTTCTGATGGGAAATCCCGTAAAACCGGGCATTGCGCTTGGTAAACCAGATGGCCGTGATGAACCCTAGGGCCAGGAAAAACCCGTAGGTATAAAGCTTCATACTGCCGATATCCAAAAGAATGGGATACATAATCTCCCTTTTAACTATATCTCGGGTATTTTATTTAAAACCACATGATAAATGAGGATGGCCATGCCGATGCTGATGGCGGAATCCGCAATATTAAAAGCCGGCCAATGGGCCGTGCCAATATAAAAATCCAGGAAGTCCACTACCTTGCCCAACCGGAACCGGTCAATGAGGTTGCCTACGGCCCCGCCGAAGATAAGGGCCAGGCCATAAGACAAAAAAACGTGGGTCCGGGCGATTTGCCGGTAAAGCCAGAGGATAAACAAGGCCACGATGGACGAGAGGAAAAGGAAAACAAATTTCCTGATCCCGTCGGACTGGGTGGCAAAAAAGCCGAACGCCCCGCCTGGATTCAACACATGGTTAATATTAAAGAACCCCTCTATGACCGGTATCTGGTCATAGAGGGTAAGGTATACGGTAATAAGACTTTTGGTGATCTGGTCGGCGAGGATAACACCCCCGCCGGTCAGAACCAGACGTTTCATTTCTTTTGAAATCACGATACCCAGCCTAGGCCAGAATTGTTTTCAGCGCGTTTGCGCACCTGCTGCAGGCAGTGGGATGCGCCTGATCAGATCCGATACTGGTGTCGAACCGCCAGCAGCGCTCGCACTTTTCACCCGAGGCTTTGGTGACCCGAATGGCAAGACCTTCAATCTCCTTGCCCTCATACACATCACCGTCAAGGGTGTCCCGAAGTACGGCCTGGGACACGATAAAGATATCACTCAAAGCACCGGGAAGCGCAGACAATTGGTCGGCAAGCTCGCCGTCAGGCAGTTTGATTTCGATACAGGCATCCAGGGGATGGCCGATGAGCTTTGCTGTCCTGGCCTCTTCAAGGGCCTTGGTGACCTCGGCACGCAAACCCCGGATATTCTCCCATTTGGCGGCCAGGTCCCTGTCTTCCCAGGTGCTGTCCAGGGAAACCATGTTTTCCATGTGAATGCTTTCCTTTTTTCCTTCAACCGGCATGTGGGTATAGATTTCTTCTGCTGTAAAGGGGAGAATGGGAGCCATGATTTTAACCAAACTGTCCAGAATAAGCCCCATGGCTGCCTGGGCGTCCTGGCGGTCTGCCGCCCCTGCCGGAGATGTGTAAAGCCTGTCCTTGATGATGTCCAGGTAAAAGGAAGACAGGTCCACCACACAGAAGTTGTGCAAAGTATGGTAGATCACGTGGAACTCATAGGTCTCATAGGCTTCCAGACAGCGCTTCACCACATTGTGGAGACGGTGAAGGATGAACCGGTCAAGTTCCCCCATCTCGGATACGGGCCGGGCATCTGCGGCATTATACCCTTCCAGGTTACCCAGAAGGAAACGGCAGGTGTTCCTGATCCGTCTGTAGGCATCGGAGAGCTGTTTGACAATATTGTCCGAGATGCTCACATCTCCCCGGTAATCGGCAGATGCGGCCCAGAGCCGGAGCACATCTGCTCCATACTGCTTAATCACTTTTTCCGGGGCCATTACATTGCCCACGGATTTAGACATCTTATGGCCTTTTTCATCCACGACAAACCCATGGGTAAGCACAGCTTTGTAAGGCGCATGCCCGGTACGGCCCACACCCGTCAGCAAAGAGGAGTGGAACCATCCCCGGTGCTGGTCAGACCCTTCAAGATAGAGGTCGGCCGGGCGGGCCAGGCCGTCACGCTCATCCAGCACGGCCGCATGGCTGACCCCGGAATCAAACCAGACATCCAGGATGTTGTGGTCCTTTGAAAAGTTTTTGGAACCACATTCACAGGTTGCACCCTCCGGCATTAGAAAGTCGGCATCCTTTTCAAACCAAATATCAGAAGAATGCTCAGTGAACAGCTCATGAATCCTATCCACAGATTCCCGGGTCACATAGACCTTTTTACAGTCATTGCAGTGGAAGACCGGGATGGGAACCCCCCAGGACCGCTGCCGGGACAGGCACCAGTCCGGCCTATGTTCGATCATGGAATAAATCCGTTCCCGTCCCCAGGAGGGAATCCACTGCACATTGTTTATCTCGTCCAGACTCTTCTGCCGCAATTGCATCTTGTCCATGGAGATGAACCACTGGGGGGTGGCCCGGTAAATCACCGGTTTTTTACACCGCCAGCAATGGGGATAGGAATGGGAAAGGTTTTCATTTTTCAGCAGGGCATTTTTTTCTTCCAGGGTCTTGTTGATTTCAGCATTGGCCTTGAAAATAAACTGGCCGCCGAACATGTCCACGTCCTTGGAAAAGACCCCGTTGTCCTCCACCGGAGAGTAGCAGTCCAAACCGTAGCGCTTGCCCACGATATGGTCATCTGCCCCGTGGCCTGGGGCGGTATGAACACAGCCCGTACCTGCTTCAAGGGTGACATGGTCTCCCAGGATAATCAGGGAATCTCTGTCGTAGAAGGGATGGGAGCATTTTTTATTTTCAAGATCCTTTGAGGCAATCTCAGCCACCACCGTATAGTCGGTCATTTCAAAGGCCTGCATCACGGATTCCACCAATTCTCTGGCCATGACCAGAATGCCGTGGTCAGCGGTTTTAACAGCTGAATAAATAAAATCAGGATGCAAAGCGATCCCCAGGTTGGCCGGCAGGGTCCAGGGGGTAGTGGTCCAGATCACCATGGAAACAGGTGCTGCGTCCGGAATCAGCGCGCTCACATCGTCCTTAAGGGGAAACTTCACGTAAATGGAGGGTGAGGTGTGATCGTGGTATTCAATCTCGGCCTCAGCCAAGGCAGTCTGGCAGTTGCAGCACCAGTAAATAGGTTTTTTACCCAGAAACATATCGCCTGACAGGGCAAACTCGCCACACTCTTTTGCAATCCGCGCCTCGTAGGGGTAATTCATGGTTAAATAGGGCTCATCCCATTCACCGGCCACGCCAAAGCGTTTGAATTCCTCTCTCTGGATATCCACAAATTTTGCGGCATAGGACCGGCACTCCCGGCGAACCTGAACCGGTGTCATCTCTTTCTTTTTTTTGCCAAGTTTCTTGTCCACATTATGTTCAATGGGCAGGCCGTGGCAGTCCCAGCCCGGGACATAGGGGGCGTTGAAACCGCTCATCTGCCTGGACCGGATAATGATGTCCTTTAAAATTTTGTTGACGGCATGGCCGATGTGGAGATGGCCGTTGGCATAGGGAGGGCCGTCGTGGAGGATGAAAAGGGGCTTGTCCTTTGACTGCTCTCTTAGTTTATCATATATTTTTTTTTGCTCCCACTCTTTGAGCATGGCAGGTTCGCGCTGGGGAAGGTTTGCCTTCATGGCAAACTTGGTTGAGGGCAGGTTCAGGGTTTTCTTATAATCCATTATTCCTCCGGTATTCGGATAGGTTGACATTCAATATTAAACTTTTCTTTGTAATGCCAACCCGCAAAAAAGTCAAGAATTATGCACGATTTCACATTATTGTTCCAAGGCTGCAGTGATAATCTGTTCAAGTGTTTTCCTGGATTTAGAGGGTCTGGCCCCGCTGCCTCCGGATGGCTTTTCCTTTTTAATATTTCTGACCAACTGTCTGAGACGGGGCCGCTCCAGCCCAGGATACTCGGCAAGCAACGCCTCCATGTCGGCCGGGTCCCCGGTCAGCAGCCTCTCCACCCACGCTTGGGTTTCACTGGGTTCCATTGAGGCTGCAGGTGCAACAGACTCGGCCTCCAGCAGAGCCATACGGATTAATTCAGGGTCCACATCCCGCATCAACGCGCCGATGAACTGCCGGTGCCGCCGTGCCGCCACATTGGATGTTATGGATTTTCCTTCAATCAGGGCGGTCCTCAAATCCTCGGGAATTTCTATGCGCTTTAATTGCGGAACCGCTAACCCGGCCAGTTCCAACCCAAGATTCTGAAGTGCCTCAGCCTCTTTTTTTTTCTGTGTCCTGCTTTTGTCCTGAATCTCTTCTTCCATAATTTACCTAATCTTTATCCATTTATACTTGTAAACCTCTGATTGATTCAATCGGCATATGTGCCAATATCCCGCCCCCTCTTCCGCGGCCGGGTTAAAGGACTATACCAAAAATAAATGCGAATGTCCGGTCGATATTTCATTCTCCTGGTCTGTGATTCATAGAAGGACTTTCAGGGCAAACACCTATAAACCGCCCACGTTTTTTATCCCTCAAAGCCTCGGATGCTTATGTTGATGTCCGTTTTTCATTGGCGTTTGGCAACACAGGATAACCTATTGAAATCATAAGCCCTGAAACTTTACCTGCGTTCACCCTGTGAGGACTCCAGGATTTTATTGTACATGATTAAAATTTAAGCTACACTGATAATAATTTCAATATTTTACTCTGGAGAACCTATTGACCCCAGATTTCCTAATAAATCTCAGGAAATTTTTAGCCCCAGAAATTGTCTATGGCCAAGGGGCCATGAACCTGTCAGGGCGCCATGCAGGTAACTTCGGCGCATCCAGAGTCTGTATTGTCACAGATCCCGGTGTCCGAAAGGCTGGCTGGACTGCATCCGTTGAAAAAAGCCTGAAACAGGCCGGCATCCCTCATATTGTGTACGATAATGTCAGCCCGAATCCCAAAGATCATGAGGTGATGGAAGGAAGCGCGCTCTGCAAAAAGGAAAAATGCGATCTACTCATAGCCGTGGGCGGCGGCAGCCCCATGGACTGTGCCAAAGGCATGGGGGTTGTGATGGGGAATGTGGGCAATATCCTAAGATACGAAGGGGTGGACATGATACCCAGCCCTGGCCCCCCCCTGATTTTTATACCCACCACGGCAGGAAGTTCGGCAGATGTATCACAGTTTGCTATCATCACAGACACGACCAGGAAAGTTAAAATTTCCATTATCAGTAAAATGGTGATTCCGGAGATTGCTCTGATTGACCCCGAAACCACGGTAACCATGCCACAGGACCTAACTGCGGCAACCGGTATGGATGCACTGTGCCATGCTTTTGAGGCCTTTGTTTCAACAGCCTCTTCTCCCCTGACCGACATGGCGGCACTCTCATCGGTTCAGATCATTTCAGATTATCTGCTCAAAGCCTACAACGCCCCTGACAATATGCTTTTCAGAGATAAAATGATGACCGCCAGCCTCATGGCAGGCCTGGCATTTTCGAATGCAAGCCTGGGACTGGTTCATTCAATGGCCCACAGCCTGGGGGGTGCCATGGGTTTGCCCCATGGAGAATGCAATGCCCTTCTTCTTGAAAAAGTTGTGGAGTTTAACTATTCAGCCGCACCCGAAAAATACGATCAACTGGCAAAGGCAATGGGCCTGGATATGGAGAACTTTGCTGCCCAGGAAAGGGGGACCGCCCTGTCCCGTCATATTGCAGCTCTGAGAAAAGGGATGGATATCAATGAAAACCTGGCCGGCCTGGGTATTCAACGCTCTGATATTCCGAAATTGTCAGAATTTGCCTATATAGATCCCTGCCTGTCAACCAACCCCAGAGATGCAGGCACCAAAGATATTGAAAAAATATATCTGCAGGTCTTTTAGTAAAAAGGACGCCTACCATACAATGAATGATTTTCATAAAAAAGGGTTTCATCGGTCTGCACGAAAAAAATTCCTGGAACTTAGCCTGGAGTCCACCCGGAAGAGTTACTATCCCCAACTCATGAAGCAACTTGAAAGTGCGAAAAAGAATGAACAGCAACTACAGCTTCTCATTGACAATATGCCGGCCCAGATTTCCTATGTCACAGCCCAAGAGGAATTCGCACTGGTCAATCGGGAATTTGAAACCGTCATAGGCCTGGGCCGAGATCAGATTGTCGGCAGCCATCTATCCAAGATACTGGGCAAAAAAAATTATATTCGCGTAAAACCCCATATTGAATCTGCCCTGTCCGGAAAATCCGGCTGTTTTGAAATATTCATTCCGGACCCGAAAAACAAACACTATGAAATCAATTATGTTGCCGAAACGGAAGAATCAAAAAAAACAAACGGCTTTTATGTGCTGGCCATTGATCTAACCGAAAAAAAAAAGGCCGAGGCCGAAAAATCAGAATTGAAAGACCGTCTCCGCCAGGCCCAGAAAATGGAAGCCATCGGAACCCTTTCGGGGGGAATTGCCCATGATTTCAACAATATTCTTTCCGGCATATTCGGCTACTCCCAGCTCATTGACTTTCATGTCAATGATCCCGAACAAATAAAGAACTATAACCGGAAAATAGTTGAAGGTGCTGAAAGGGCCGCTTCCCTGGTACGCCAGATTTTAACGTTCAGCCGGAAAACCGAATACAACAGACAATATGTATCGTTTCACTCCATTTTAAAAGAGGCCTTAAAGCTACTTCGATCCACCATTCCGGCAAATATTGAAATCATAGAGGACATCCGTTCGGATGCAACAATCCTGGCAGATGCCACCCAGATCCATCAGGTTATCATGAATCTGTGCACCAACGCCTACCATGCCATGGGAAATGACAGCGGCATTTTGACCCTGACCCTTCACGAAGTCCTGGTGACCGAAAAAATGAGCCTGAAAGACACAAATTATAGCCCGGGCAGATATCTCAATTTTGAAATAAGGGATACAGGACAGGGCATCGATCCGCAAACAAGGGAAAAAATATTTGATCCCTATTTTACAACAAAACCCATGGGTAAAGGCACGGGATTAGGCCTGTCCATTGTCAGGGGAATTGTAGAAAGACACGGGGGGGCAATTGAACTTGACACCAAGGTCGGAGAGGGCACTTGTTTCTCCTTATACTTCCCAGTGGTCACAGAGGAAACGCCAGATACCGAAACTGTGGAAAATCCAGAAGAAAAAAGTGCTGCAGTAACAGGCAATATCATGGTCATAGATGACGAACCTGCAATCTTGAATACCTTATCCGCCATTCTATCCAGACAGGGATATCAGATATCGGCCTTTGACAATGGAGTGCCCGCTTTAGAAACATTTACACACACTCCTGACCGATTTGATCTTATCATAACAGACATGACCATGCCCAGGCTCACCGGAGACAGGCTGGCCAGAAAAATCCTGAAAATCAGGGCAGATATCCCCATCCTGGTCTGCACCGGCTACCATGAAAGTTTTTCAGAAGCAGAAGCAACCCGGGCAGGCATCACAAAGTTCATACAAAAACCTATCACAGCATCAGCATTGCTAAAAATTATAAATGAGCTATTACCCACCAGAGCGCCTGTTGTTAAATAATGCGATCATCCCCATGTGCCTGAAAATCGTCCCAGTCAATAGGAGGACAGTGTTTACCGGGCTCTTATTTGGGAACGAGGCAGACCAGATACCGATCTGATTTTTCAAAGGGCAGGCAATAGTGAGCCGTTGATATCTCAAAATGCTGATCCAAGGAGGGAGTTATTTCCTCTTTGGCGTGATCCCCTTTAAGGGCATAGATCCGACCGCCTGGCTTGAGCATGGGAAGGGCCAGACCCACAAATTTTTCAAGATCGGCAAACCCCCTGGAAATCACGGCGTCATATCCTCGGACATGGGTGGGATCATTTGCCAGATCCTCTACCCTGGCGTGAACCGCGCAAATATCTTCAAGCCCCAGGCTTCTGACCACATGGTTTAAAAAATTGGTCTTTTTGCGTACAGAATCCACCATGGTCAGCTCCATATCCGGATTGAGGATTTTCAGGGGAATCGCCGGAAAACCGCCCCCCGTTCCCATATCCATGATCCTGTAGCCCTTAGCAAGAGACCCATTGTTCAACAAAGGAGAAACCGATACGGCATCAAGAAAATGTTTTTCCGCTATTTGAGCAACATCACGTATGGCTGTGAGATTAATCTTTTTATTCCAGACCATCAACTCCCGGGCGTGGCCGGCCATAAGATCAAGCTGTTCCCGGGTAAGGGCCTGCCCTGCCAGGACTGCACCCTTATCCACGCGATTAACGAAGCAATCAACATCAAAATTCATAAAGAACCTATTCTCAATTTCCCAGCAAGATGCCGGCATTGGTATAAAAAGTGCCTGCCACACAGGCGGTAATGAGACAGGCAAAGGTTGATGCCAGAAGGGCCCTTGCCCCCACGGCCGAGATTTCGGAGGTCCGTTCCGGCGCCAGTGCGGAAACGCCCCCCACAAAGATAGCCATGGATGCCAGGTGCGCGAATCCACACAGCGCATAGGCCGTGACCACAGCGGATCTGCCGTGGACCAGACTATTGTCGGCCAGGGCTTTTGCCAGGTCCTGGTAAGACGCCACTTCCGTAAGAATAATCCGCTCTCCGATGATCCGGGAGACCAGTCCGGCATCTTCCACAGGAATACCGATGATCAGAGTAAAGGGATAAAAGATATAGCCCAGAATCCCCCTCAGGGACCATTCCATGCTGCTCCCGAACCAGTTGTTAACCATATCGGCTGCCCCGGCCAGGGCCAGATCGACCAGGGCCACCAGCCCCAGAACGGCAATCAGCAGGGCCACAATGCTGAATATGACCTTTAATCCTGAATTTGCCGCGTTGATCACGGCCTCAAAGAGATTGCCGTCCCGTAGATAATGGACATCCACCACCTGCCCCATGGTCTTGGGGCTGCCGGTTTCGGGCAGAAATAGCTTGGCCACGACCAGCGCAGCCGGTGCAGACAAAAAGGATGCTGAGATCAGGTGACCTGCAATGGAAGGAAAGGTGGAATGAAGGGTAAACACATAAAGGGCAAGGACATTGGAGGCTACGGTTGCCATGCCCGCCGTCAGGATGGTGCACAGCTCGGACCGGGTCATTTCCCCAATATAAGGGCGGACCGTAAAGGCCGACTCCACCCCAACAAATATATTTGATGCAGCACACAGGGACTCGGCCCCTGAAATCCTCATAAGCCGGGTAAACAGCTTTGAAAACTGCCGGATCACAACAGGCAGGATGTTATAATAGTAAAGTATGGCCACCAAAGCGGAAAAAAAGAGAATGGTCGGCAGGGCCTGGAAGGCAAAGATAAACCCTATGGACCCTTCCACGCCCGGCGGAAGAGCCAGGGGGCCAAAGGCAAACTCGGCACCTTTGGCTGAAGCCGATAGAATTTTGACGGCCAGGTCGTTTACCCCCTGGAACAGGGTCACTCCGGCCGGGACCTTAAAGATGAACAGGGCAAAACAAAGCTGGAGCCCGAGCCCCCACCCCACCAGGTGGAAATTTATCTTCCCTTTATGGCCGAAAACAAACCTGCCGGTCCCCCATGCCAAAAAAAGAAGAATGAAGATCCCTGCAAAACTGACCAGATTATATAGTTCCATGTTTTTCCTTTATAATGAGCGGGTATCCCTCAAAACCCGCCCGAGGGACGGATAATAAATGAACCGCCAAACTCGCTCTTCATTTTAGCCATTGTCTCTACAGCTTCAGCCCGGGTGCTGAACCGCCCTGTCCTCACCAAAAACCATTGCCGTCCCTTGACCCCTGTCAGCTCTAAAATCCTGGCTGAATACCCTTTTTTACTTATTTTTTCCATCATTTTTTGAGCATTTTCCTTTCCCAGGTATGCCCCTGCCTGAAGTTCAAACACCTCCAAAAACGAAGGGGAAGAACGTTTTGCTCTTTTCTGCTTTCCTGTTTTCAGGGGAGCCTGCCCGGAAACCGCCCCTGAGGCCCCGTCAATCCCGGATAAAGAACCTCCCCCAACATGTATTTCTTTCTTCAGGCTCCCCAACTGCTTTTTTGCATAGGTATGGTCCGAATCCAGGGAAACCGCTTTTTGATAAGCCCGTTTTGCCTGCATGGGCTTGCCAGTTTTCACCAGCAAATCCCCTTTCAGACAGAGGGCAAGGTAATGGGTGGGAAAAAGCCCCAAGCTCATTTCAACATCTTTCAACGCCAGTTCAAATTCATTCAAGGCAGCCTGGCAGATGGCCCGGTTAAAATAGCCGTAATGATTGTCCGGCCGCAGGGCCAATTCCCTATCGTAGAATTCAATAGCCTTGTGATACTCTTTCTTATAATACCAGGCAACCCCCATATTTGAATATAAATCCTTGAGGTCCGGTTTTAAGGACATGGCCTTTTCAAAATCAAGGATCGCCTCATCATAGCGACTCAGCTTCATATACCCCACACCCCGGTTTCTAAAGGCATCGGGACTGTCCGGCACATTTTCAATAACTTGGGTAAACACCTGAACCGCCTCTTTTGCTTTATCCTGTTTAAGCAGGGCCACCCCCTGGTTGAACAATTCATCATCTGTGGCGGACAGCCCCTGGGTCACCAGAAAGATCAAGACAAGACTGAAGATACTTATTATTTTTTTCATCTAGCCCCCCATTAATTTTCCATAAAAAATAATTACAAAATTTCTACTATATATTTATCCGGTTCCAAACATATTTTTTTAATTTTTTGCCCTCCCTCCCAAGGTCCGGCTGTGGAAAGAGTCTAAGGGCTTGTCCGAAAAGGCAAAACCTATGAAACCAGTCAAAAAAATAATAATAGTCCAGCTGGCCGGAGTTCTTGTCCCCTCTCACCGCCCTATCTTGATGTAAAATCAACAAGTATGTTGACAAATCAACAAAAAAAAGGTATTTTAATTTTTTCAAAAATTTAGGCTTAAATCTGGACTCAAATTAATTAAATAAATCGCAAATATAAAAATTAATTAAATACATACGGCAATGCCTTTGGCAATGGTTGCATTTTTTTGTTGCTTCAAAGGATTTTTTATTCATTAAGGATGAGAAAAAATGATCAAAGATCTTAAACGGGTAAGAAATATCGGAATCAGCGCACATATTGACTCCGGTAAAACCACGCTCACGGAAAGGATTCTCTTTTACACGGACAGAATCCACAAAATCAATGAAGTCAGGGGTAAGGACGGCGTAGGTGCCGTCATGGATTCCATGGAACTGGAAAAGGAGAGGGGCATTACCATTGCTTCCGCCGCCACCCATACAGAATGGGACAACCACGGGATCAATATTATCGATACCCCGGGCCATGTGGATTTCACCGTTGAGGTGGAGCGGTCCCTGAGGGTTCTGGACGGGGCTGTACTCATCCTCTGTTCCGTATCCGGGGTCCAGTCACAGTCCATCACTGTTGACCAGCAGATGAAACGGTATCAAGTCCCCTGTATTGCCTTTGTCAATAAATGTGACCGGTCCGGTGCCAACCCCATCAAGGTCAGCGAACAGCTCAAGGAAAAACTGGGTCACAATTCGGTCATGATGCAGCTGCCCATCGGCCTGGAAGACAAACATGAAGGTGTTGTGGATCTTGTCACCATGAAGGCATATTATTTTGAAGGTGACAACGGGGAAAAAATGGTCGAAAAAGAGATCCCCGAAGAGATGATGGACGATGCCGTGATGGCCAGGGAAGAAATGGTCGATGCTGCCTCCATGTTTTCCGAAGATCTCACCGATGCTATTCTGGAAGAGGCTGAAATCACCGTAGAGCTGATCATGGATGCCGTCAGAACCGGCACCATTGCCCGGCAGATGACCCCGGTATTCCTGGGTTCAGCATATAAAAACAAAGCGGTTCAGCCCCTGCTCAACGCAGTTGTCAGCTATCTGCCCTCTCCTCTGGACATAGAGAACGAAGCCATTGATCTGGACAACAACGAAGAGTCAGTAATTCTTGAAAGTGATTTTGACAAACCCACCGTTGCACTGGCTTTTAAGCTGGAAGACGGCCAGTATGGTCAGCTCACATACATCCGGGTGTATCAGGGGGGGATCAACAAGGGCGACACCCTGATCAATTCCAGAGACGGTAAAAAAGTCAAAGCCGGCCGCCTTATCCGAATGCACTCCAACCAGATGGAAGATGTTGACAGCATTCCCGCCGGCCACATCGGCGCCATGTTCGGTATTGACTGTGCCTCGGGCGACACCTTTGTTTCCCCCAATATCAACTATTCCATGATTGCCATGAATGTCATGGAACCTGTTATATCCCTGTCCATTACACCCAAGGACAACAAAGCCCAGATCAACATGTCAAAGGCTTTGAACCGGTTCACAAAAGAAGATCCCACATTCAAGACCTATGTGGACCATGAAACCGGAGATACCATCATTCAGGGCATGGGTGAGCTTCACCTGGAAGTCTATGTAGAAAGAATGAAACGCGAATACCAGGCTGAAGTTGAAACCGGCAAACCCAGGGTTGCCTACAGAGAGACCATTACCCGAAAAGCCCCTTACAACTACACCCATAAAAAACAGACGGGTGGTTCCGGACAGTTTGGTCGCGTGCTCGGATTCATGGAACCTTGTGAAGAAGAATTTGAATTTGTTAATAAGGTCACCGGCGGCAGGATTCCAACCCAGTTTATCTCCTCCTGTGAAAAAGGATTTCTGGCCTGCATGGCCAAGGGACCCAACCTTGAATTCCCGGTTACCGGTATCAAGGTTACCCTTGAAGATGGTGCCTTTCATGCTGTCGACTCTTCTGAAATGGCCTTCCAGGCTGCTGCCAGAGGCGGTTTCCTCGAAGCATACGCCAAAGCAAAACCCGTTATCATGGAACCCATTATGAAGGTGGTTATTGAAACCCCCAATGAGTTCCAGGGTGCCTGCATGGGCTTAATCAACCAGAGGCGCGGCATCATCCAGGGCTCCCAGGAAGAAGGGGTTATGTCAGTGGTCGAATCCCAGGTTCCCCTGTCTGAAATGTTCGGTTTTTCAACTGTCCTCAGATCAGGCACCCAGGGCAAGGCCCAGTTTACTATGGAATTTTCTTCCTACAAACAGGTTCCCCAGTCTGTGGCTGAAGAGATTGCCAAAAACAAAGCAGAAGAAAAAGCTGCCAAAAACAAATAAGACCTTTTTATATATAAGAGAGGAACTATGCTTAAAAAAGATCTCATTCTCAGAAGCCCGGCTGAACTGGCCATCGGCGTTGAAAATATTACTGACGGACATTTCGGTGCGGTCCTGTCAAGGGCTGGTGTGGGCAAAACAGGCTTCCTGGTCCAGATTGGCCTGACCCAGCTCCTGTCTGATGAAAAGATTCTTCACATCAGCCTTGATGACCCCATGGAAAAAATCAATCTGAGATATGATGAAGCCTATGCCAGTCTGGTAGACAGCATCGGGTATGTGGACCCCCAGAAAGCAGTCCGCCTGTGGGAATCCATCAAACACAACAAAGTGGGCATCTCCTACACGGAATCCACCTTTGATACCGACAAAATCCGGGATTACCTGAAAAGCTTCAAAAAAGCGGATCTGACCCTGCCCACCATCCTGGTGATTGACGGCCTAGATTTTGACGCAGACCTGACTGAGATTCTGGAAGACCTGAAACAGTTAAACCAGGAATTCTCCATCGCCATCTGGCTCTCAATGAAGAGCCACCGAGAAGAGCCCCTGAGTCAGGAAGGTTTTCCCGTTCAGCTGGCCAACCACGAAGCCCTGGTCGACAAAGCCATCTTCCTCATGCCCGTGGACAACAAAATTGAAGCGGTTGTACTGAAAGACGGAGACAAGACTGACCAGAAATTCACCCTGGATCCGGCCACCATGATGCCTGTGGAATAGTTGCCTGTGCAATAATCGGGTATTACCACCGGGTATTTCCAATTATAAGCCGCCACAGTCTGAGTTCAGATTGCGGCGGTTTTTTTTATTTTATTTCATTCCTCAATGATCTCTTTTTGAAACATCAAGTACAATCTTTCCAACAAACTTTTTCTCCATAAACATGGCTTGGGCATCATGGATTTTTTCCAAGGCAAACGTCCGGGCAACAACAGGTAAAACCCTTTCCTGTTCTATAAATGTAACCAAATTTTGAAAAACTTCTGGTTCAAGCGAAGTACAGCCAAACATGCTGAGATCTTTCAGGTAAAGGGTTCTAACATCCAATTTCACATTTGCCCCTGCAATAGCGCCAGCCACAGCGTACCGCCCCCCCGGTCTGAGTATCTCCAAATACTGAGGCCATTGATCGCCTGCAACCAGGTCAATTACAACGTCAACAGAATCAGGCCCCATTTCCTTGATTAAATCATTTCCCCGGCACAGTATCTGATCTGCACCAAGATTGCGGACAGTATCTGATTTTGAGATGCTGGTCACAGCTATCACATGAGCATCACGAACCTTTGCCAATTGGACTGCAGCAGATCCGACTCCGCCGGAAGCGCCTGTAATCAGAACACAGTCATTTTTTTTCACCCGGGAACGGGTTAAAAGATTTTCAGCAGTAGAGTATGAGCATGGAAAACAAGCAAGCTCAATATCGGAAAATTTGCTGCTTATTTTATATGCGTGTCTGGAAGCAACAACAGTGTACCGGGCAAAGCCGCCGTCGCATTCAGATCCCAAATAACACGGCTGAACAAGGGGGGTGCCGCTTACCTCTCTCAGGCAGGGTTCAACCAGGACCCGCTCTCCTATCCTGTTCGAGCTGACCTGGGAACCAACGGCAACGATGCGGCCGCAGACATCAGCCCCCTGAATGCGCGGGAAATCCATTGGCCTGCCAGACCAGGAGGCATCCTCATCAGACCGGTTGTTTTTTGAGTACCATGCAATCCTTGTATTGATGTCTGTATTATTTACCCCTGCGGCAGCCACGCGGATCAATACATCGGCAGGGCCGAAATCAGGCACAGGTATATCCTTTTTATATACCAGATTTTCCATGCCCCCGTGCCCGGTGAGGCATACCCCATACATTGTGTCAGGCAAATCTGCCATCTGTTTCCCCTTTGATATTATTTTTTAAGGTTAATACCTGTCAAAATAAAAAAATCCCTGATAGGAACAATGCCTTACCAGGGATTCTAAAACTTAAAAAACGTTTTTATTTGGCAGCATTTCGCGCCTGTTCAAGCCAACCGTCCCATTTTGCTTTATTCTTTGCAATCCACTCTTCCACATGCTTTTCAATGTCTTTTTGAGATTTTTCACCGTCATTCATTCGGGTGTTCTGTTCACTGATATCTGAAAGAGAAAGGGTAAAAACTTCAAAGAATTTTTGGGCTGCAGGGTTATTTGCCATAAATTTTTTGTTGGCAACTATACGGATGTCAGAAACCACAAATCCCAGTTGGACAGGATCTGAAACAGCGCCCTTAACACCGGATTGTGTCATCATTTTAACTGCAGGTGCCTGGGATTCAGTTGGGTTGATTTCTGGGACATTGACCCACATGACATCTTCACCGGGTTTGAGCTTGAAAACGGTCCAGTTTGGCGTCCAGGTATAGAAAAACACGGGTTCTCCGGCCTTGTATGCACCGAGAGCTGATGCCATACCTGCTTCATAGGCGGCTTTTACAGGGTTGACATGATCAGCAAGGTCATAAGCATTCATGTGGTGTGCAATTATTTTTTCACACCCCCAACCCGGAGGGCATGCTGTGAGGTCAGCCTTGCCGTCTTTATTTTTATCAAATGCCTTTTTAACCTCATCACGTTTGAAATCATCCAGGGATTTAATATTGAATTGTTCAACTGCTTCTTTGGATACAAGATAACCTTGAAGCCCACCGGCTTTAGCCACATAGCCATAGGTGTCAGCCTTTTCATAAAAATTTTTGGGCAGCTGATCGTTATGCATGGGAAACCATCCATTTGTCCAATAATCCAGATCGCCCATAGCAAGAGATTTGTAAAAAATCGGATTTTGAAGATCTTTTGGCTTTTTTACTATGAATCCAAGCTCTGTAAGCCCCTGCCGGACCAGTGCTTCCTGGAAAAAACCTGTATTCCAGGTCGCTCTTGCAGGTTTTACAGTGATACCTTCCCCAGGTTTATCCGATTCAGCCCACAGCTGGGACGGTAATACCATTGCCGCAACGATCAAAACAAATAAGAGACTCTTTAATGCACGCATACATTCTCCTTTAAATATTCAATTATTGATTATTTTTTCCTGCCATTGACTGGGTTATCCTGTCCAATACCATGGCCAGCAGGACGATGCTCAACCCTGCGATAACGGCTAATCCGATATCAAGGGTGTTTAAACCTAAAACAACGGGGGATCCAAGACCACCGGCCCCAATTAATGCAGCAATCACAACCATGGCCAGTGCCATCATGATGGTCTGATTTAATCCAGCCAGGATGGTGGGCATTGCCAGGGGAACCTGAACTTTGAGCAATACCTGCCAGCGGGTGGCACCGAACGCCAGTGCCGCTTCCACAAGCTCCGGGTGGACCTGCCGGATACCCAGGCTTGTCAGACGGATGATCGGGGGCATGGCAAAAATAATAGTTGCTAAGACACCTGCGACATTTCCCACTGAAAACAGCATGACAATGGGAACCAGATAAACAAAGGAAGGGGTGGTCTGCATCGCATCCAGAAAAGGCCTGATCGTTTTCTCAACACGGTCATTTCGGCCTGCTGCAATACCTATAGGCACACCAACTAAAGCACAGAACAAAACCGATACCAGAACCATGGCAAGGGTTGTCATGGTATCTTCCCAGAATCCCAGCATCCCGATAAACACCATTGAGATGATCGAAAAAACAGTGAGCCCCCAGCCGGAAAACCGCCAGGCACAAAATGCTAGAGCAAGGATAACAATAACAGGAGACAGGGCATTCAACCCCATGTCAAATCCCGTAAGGGTCTGTTCAACAGGCCACTTGATCAATTGAAAAACTTCCCTGTAATTCTCAACAAGCCATTCTACAAAATTAGATATCCAGGTATCCAGGGGTATGATTTTTTCTTCAAACATATAAACTCCGTACAGGCTTGTGCGCCTTATATTTGATGACCGTTACCGTTTCGATCGGATTTATGAAGGGTTCTTAAAAACCTGTTTTTAGACACAACGCCTTTATAGACATTGTTGTGGTCAACAACAGGGATGGGAAAGGATCTTTCTGCCACCTCCGGCAGGATATCTTGCATATTATCATCCTCAAAGACTGTTTGAACTTTGGGCAGGTAGCAGATATCAATGGGTTCTGCCGACCTGTTTTTTTCAACAGCCTCCTGCAATGTCTCAACAGAGACAATACCCAGAAACTGGCGGTTGGCGTTCAGGATATACGCATGATTATAGTCTCTTGAATTCAGCATCTCCAAAGCAGCCCGGATACCGCCTTTTTTGGTTTTAACGATTGTGGGGTAATTATTGTTTACAATTTCCCCTGCTGATATAACGTTTGTAGGATCCACGCCCCTGAAAAATGCCCTGACATAATCATCTGCCGGGTTCTGGAGAATTTCTTCGGGAGTTCCCACCTGAACAACTCTTCCCCCTTCCATTATTGCAATCCTGTCGCCGATCCGAAGTGCTTCATCCAGGTCATGGGAGATGAAGACGATGGTTCGTTGGCTATCTTCCTGAAGCTTGAGCAGCTCATCTTGCATTTCGGTTCGAATCAAAGGATCAAGGGCGGAAAACGCTTCGTCCATCAACATGATGTCCGGATCAACCGCCAGGCCCCTTGCAAGCCCGACTCTCTGCTGCATGCCGCCGCTGAGCTGTTTTGGATACTGGTCCTCCCAGCCCTCAAGCCCAACCTGGCTCAATGCCTCCATTGCACGGTCGTTTCGTTTGTTCAGGCTTTCTCCGGCCAGTTCAAGCCCAAAAGCGGCATTTTCCAGAACAGTCATATGCGGCATCAATGCAAAGGACTGGAAGACCATGCTCATATGTTTCAAACGGAATTGTACCAGATCGTCAGGGCTCATTGTGGTAATGTTCTTGTCATTGATAAACACAGTACCGCTGGATGGTTCAATCAAACGATTAAACATCCGGACCAAAGTGGATTTGCCTGATCCGGACAATCCCATTACGACAAAAATCTCTCCTTCCTCAATGGTAAAGCTGGCGTTGTTCACTCCCACAGTCATACCAGTTTTTTCAAGTATATCTTCTTTGGTCTGACCCTGCCCCAGCATTTCAAGGGCTTTTTTCGGATCAGGACCAAAAATCTTATATAAGTTTTTAATGGTGATTTTATCCATACTGCACGCTTTCTCCTTATTGGCAAGCACCCCTAAAAAAACTGGTGCAAGTTTCTTTTTGTATTTTTACTTCGAGCACTATATATAGAACACTATGTATTTTGTCAACTAAATGAATAGGATGTGCTCTTATATCCAAATTTTTCAATATAAATAATAAGTAATTTTGAAATATTCGGAGAATAGTGTTTTGATAAAAAATACTTAGAATACTGAATTTATATTATTATCAGCATAGGTTAATAGTATTAACAATATGTTAAATGCATAAAAATAGTGTAAGATACATAAAAATAGTGTAAAGAGAGTATCAATTTTACCTATTTGTTTTTGGAATACAAAGGAACGTTAATGAATGACCCAAATGCACAGCGGTGCCGTGAACTTTTGATATCCATAAGAAAAATCATACAGGCTATTGATATTCACTCAAGGTTGCTGAATAAGAAATTCGGTTTGACTGGGCCGCAGTTGATTGTGCTTCAGGAAATATCAAACCATGGGCAGATATCCATTACACCCTTATCAAAAATCACCAGCTTAAGACAGGCCACAATTACGGATATTACCAAACGGTTAGAAGCAAAAGGGTATATTTCAAGAAAAAAAAGAGAGGACGACAAAAGGTCTGTCAGTCTTTCTGTAACCGAAGGTGGTGAAGCGATCATCAAACAGCTCCCTCCATTGCTTCAGGAAAAATTTACCGAAGAGTTTTCTAAAATTGAAAACTGGGAACAATTAATGATTTTGAGCGCCTTTGAAAGAACCGTTAGTTTGATGTCTGCTGACGATATCGATGCCTCTCCGGTTTTAGTGACTGGGCCAATTCAGAAGAACAATAACGCAAAATTTCCAGGGCCAGAGGATTAACCCTCTTTAAATCCACTGCCGAATAAAATTTTCAATGGCTTTGAATACACGCTCTTTGCCCTGCCCCAGCAGGATGCCGTGGCGATTAAAATCAAATAAATAGTATTCCTTGATTTCAGAACCGATTTTATTGAACAGTTTAAGGGTGCCCTTGGGACTGACCACGGGATCTTTTCTAGACTGGACAATCAAAACCGGCTTTTCAAGGCGTTTCAACTTTGGGCCCAGCTGATCCATGAGCTTTTCAAGCTGGCGGATCCCCGAAATTGGATTTCTCAAATAATTGATGTGGGGATTTTCAGGATTGTTTTCCACAAACTCCTTGGCACCGGCATCCAGGCGGAGCTTTTTCACCACGGTATTCCAGGCATCTATGGCCGGTACGAAGTAAGCACCCAGATCGTTGAGCTGCATGGGCGGGGCCACGGCAAATATAGCCTGGTAGTCATCCACCCGTCCAGCCAGCTCCAGGGCCAGCCCCGCACCCGTGGAAAACCCGCCCACAATGATTTTTTTGCATGAATGCCTGAGCACCACGTAAGCCTCTTCCACGGATTCCACCCAGTCGTCGTAATGGGTTCCGGCCAGATCTTCCGGCGCGGTGCCGTGACCGGCAAGTCTGGGGGCGTACACGGTAAACCCCCGGTCGTATAGATACTCGGCAAAGGCTTTCATTTCCCTGGGTGCGGCCATATACCCGTGGATGAGAAGAACTCCGGCAATTTCATCTTCACGCTTTAGAAACAGGGGCTGTCCCACCCGTTTGCTCTTGGATTCTTCTTCGATAAAAAAGCGGTTGTAATCCCGGGTATAGGTGACGTTCATCTTTTCCACCAGCCGGGCTCGGACGTGGGACATCATCCTTGCCCGGGAGGTCTGGGCAATTTTTTTCAAGCAGATTTCAGCTTCCCGAACTGGCTCCACTTCATTGGCCATGACCAGAATGGGATTTTCCAGACGAATTGCATGAAAGGGGGTATGGGTATAAAACCGGGCCTGATTTTTGAACATCTTACTGCCTTCCATACGAACCATTCCTGTCTTTTCGGCAAGGGCGATAAACCGACCGATGCGGTCATACCGGTCGTTGGTCAGCAGATGGATGAGGTTGTGGTGAAAATTGTCCGATACATGGCAGAGCCGGTTGAGAATCAGGCAGGTAATGGCATAATAAACCTTGCACCTGAATTCATAGATGTCGATCCCCTCTTTTTTATAGGGAAAATGCTTGAGAATGCAGGCCATGACATGGTCATAGTTCAGGGTGGTCATGGCATAGACATCGGTCATGTACCGCTCCATGATCCGGCCGGAAATGGAGCGGCAGATTTCCTTTGAATAGATGTCCTGCTCAAACCTGACCCGCCGTTTTACCGTGAGCATGCTTTCGATATAGGGGTCGTTGAGATAAGGACGGATGGGGATGGGGTCACCGAAACGGACCGTGATATCCACCCCGGATAAGAGGATTCCCCCTTCGGTCATCAGCTCATCCATCATTCTTTTGGAGGGTTCTTTGACCAGGATATTGGCGATGGAACCCAACATATTCTCCCTTGGATTGGCTGGATAATAGGTGATGTTTACCGGCACGATATAGGTCTGACAGGAGAGGACAGCATCGATATCCTCAACCCCCAGACCTGCCATGAGCCTCGGAAATTCAGTGGAATCCGTTTGAGACAGCCTCCGGAGCCGCTCCCTGAAGAACTCGCACCTAAGGGCCTGGACGGCTGCCCCTGTGTGGGGTTTCATCTGCTTTGTGTCGTCTTCCAGGACAAATTGATCATTTTTAACCAATTTTTTATTTTTTACCATCATGCCTTCGGGAAAAATAATCCACTGGACATCTCCTGACAAAAGCGTGGTCAGGATTTTATCATCCCGCATGGGATCATGGGTAGAGACCCCGCCCAACAGGTCTAGAACCCCTTTAAGTGCCGGTATTTCAAAGAGTTCGCCAGCGGCCAAAGACCAGACTTGCTTACCGGTGATGGCATGGATATGGTAGGGTAGAAAAATTGTTTCAATCCGGGTAAAATGGTTGGCACAGAAGATCACGGCCCCGTCAGGAATTTTGTCCTCCCCCCGTATTCGAACGGCGGTCTTGGAAAATCCGGAAACAGTTTTTAAGGTATAACTGGAAAGCTCAAAGACAAACGGATTCATGGACCCATCCTTAAAACCATTGATTATTGATCCGCCTATGGAATAATTCCTTTATCTGGTATATTATACACAATACTCAATAAACCGGTGTTGCACAAACACTTTAATATTTTAGACGCTACACGGAGGATGATCATTGTATTCAAAAATTGTCATCTTGGACTTTCCACCTGAGGTGGCCCAGAAAGCCCTTGTCTGCCAGCTGGTCAAAAAGTTCGACCTTTTATTCAATATTCTAAATGCCCAGATTTCCGCCCAGAGGGAAGGCCATATGGTATTGGAAATCACCTCTGTATCCAAGTCCGGCTTCAACAAAGGGGTCAATTTCTTAAAAGACCAGGGGGTCCGGCTATCCACCCCTGAGCACCAGATTTTCAAGGATGAAGAGATCTGTACCCATTGCGGTGCCTGCACTGCCGTCTGTCCCACAGATGCCCTTTATATCAAACGGCCTGAAATGGAAGTGATCTTTGACAAGGAAAAATGCAGTCTCTGCGAACGCTGTCTGGTCACCTGTCCCACCCGTGCCATGGGCCTTTTCAATGAGAACAGAGAAGAAATCGCCTGATGGGATCACCTGTAGTTGCCGTTGCCCTGAGCGGGGGCATAGACTCCCTGGTATCCGGCTTTTTGATCAAACAAAACCACAGAAAAGTTTTCGGCATCCACTTCACCACAGGCTATGAAACCACGCCCGTGGATACCCGAACCCTTGAAAAGCAGCTGGGCTTTCCGGTCTATACCTTGGATCTGACCCAGGCCTTTGAACGGGAGGTGGTGGACTATTTCATCACCTCCTACCAGACCGGAAAAACCCCCAATCCCTGCCTGATCTGCAACTGGAAAATCAAATTCGGCGCTCTGCTTTCCCATGTCCTGGACCTGGGGGCGGATGCCCTTGCTACTGGGCATTATGCAAGGGTTGTCAATTCATTTTCCTTACCGGACCAGGACATCCCCTCCCCCTGGCTGGAAAAAGGGGATGACCCCAAAAAAGACCAATCCTATTTTCTCTCCCTGCTCTCATCCGACCAACTGGGCAAACTTATATTTCCCCTTGCCGGGCTGAACAAAGACCGGGTGAGACAGGTGGCCCTGGAAAACGGTCTTGTACCGTCGGTGCCTTCGGAAAGCCAGGACATCTGCTTTATCCGGGAGAAGAATTTTTCGGATTTTATTATCCGGAAAACCGGAATACAGCCCACACCAGGTAAGGTGGTGGACATCTCCGGAAAAATGGTGGGCTCCCACAGGGGACTGCACACCTTTACCATCGGCCAGAGACGGGGCATCAATATCCCGGCAGCAGAGCCCTATTATGTACGGACCCTCAACATTGCTGAAAACACTCTGGAAGTCTGCTTTAAAAAAGATCTGGCCCAGAGCCGGATGGAAGTGGATCAAATCATGTGGAATTATCCGCATACAGAAAATGTCTCTGGGCTGACCACTAAAATCAGATACAGCCACAAGGACGCGGCATCAAAACTGATCCGCAGGGGCAGCCGGGGCGAGGTTGTTTTCGACACACCGCAGAATGCGGTCACCCCGGGCCAGGCGGCTGTATTTTACCTTGAGAACCGGGTAATTGGAGCCGCCATCATCCAATAGCCTGTATTATCCAATGGAAAGATAATGAGTAAAAAAACGTTTTATATCGAAACCCTGGGCTGTAAAGTCAATAAATACGAAAGTGACGGCATTGCCGCAGAGCTTGAGGAAAAGGGTCTGCTCCGGGGAAAAAAGGGGGGTCCTGCCGACATCTGCATTATCAACACCTGTGCTGTGACTTCCAAAGCTGGTATGCAGTCCAGACAGGCCATAAGAAGGCTGATCAGGGAAAACCCGGACGCTAAAATCATGGTCACCGGATGCCACGCACAGACTGATCCGGATGTGGTGGAAAAAATCAAAGAGATCGACCAGATCATCTGCCACAGAGACAAGGCCAAAATTGCCCAATGCATCTCCGGAGAATACAGGGAAAAAGCAGGGGAACAATTATTCTCCTTTAAAAAAACAGACCACAACAAAACCGCAGAATTCATCGGGTTTGAAAAGCCGGTATCAGGCTCCATGACCCGGGCCTACCTGAAGATCCAGGACGGGTGCAATGCCTTTTGCACCTATTGCATTATCCCCTATGCCCGGGGTGCGTCGGTTTCCATGCCCCGGAATCAGGTGTTTGAACACATGGACGGCTTAGCGGACAGGGGATTCAACGAGGTGATCATCACCGGCATCCACTCGGGCATGTACGGTCTGGATCTTTCTCCCCCCACCTCCTTATCCGCACTGGTCAGGGAGTTGGACAAGAGGAAACAGGTGGAGCGGATCAGAATTTCATCCATTGAGCCCAACGAAATCACCCGGGAACTCATTGACCTGGCAAAGCCCGGCCATATCCTCTGTGACCATTTCCACATCCCTCTCCAGTCAGGGGACAATGAGGTGCTCAAACGGATGAAACGGCCCTATACCGTGGAGGAATTCCAAATAGTCATCCAAGACATCCATGATACCCTTCCCTTTGCCGGCATCGGCCTGGATATCATCATCGGTTTCCCCGGGGAGACGGACGCACGGTTTGAAAACAGCTATGAACTGATAAAAGCCCTGCCTGTTTCATATCTCCATGTCTTCCCCTTTTCACCGCGAAAAGGAACTCCGGCCTTTCATTTCAATCCCAAGGTGGACGGACAGGTCATCAAGGAGAGATGCTCCCGCATGCGGGAACTGGACCGGAAAAAGAGACTAAGCTTTATCCAAAAGAATAAAGGCAGAACCCTTCAGGGGCTGGTTCAAAATCAGTACGACAAGGCCAGCTGCAAGCTCAAGGCCGTGACCTCCAATTACCTTACGGTGCTGCTGGAGAAAAACGAAGCACTAAAAGGCAAACTGGTTGATTTGACTTATGACCATTTTGATAAGGATTTGACACTGACCGGAAACCTTACAACTAAGGCCTAAAACCCCCGGGCCTTTCGGATATGCTCATAGGCTTCCTGGATTTCAGTAAACTTGTCAGTGGCCAGTTTTATGAATTCTTCGGGAAGCCCCTTAGCCTCAATTTTGTCCGGGTGGTATTCCCGGACCAGTGCCCGGTATTGCTTTTTTATCTCTTCATTGCTTGCATTTTCATCACATTTGAGAATGGCATAATAGGGGTCATTTTTCTTTACATATCTTGATTTGAGCCGGGCGTAATCGGCCCGGGAGTATTGAAAAATCCCGATTGCCGACAAGAGCAGTTCTTCTTCACTGGGATCAATGGCCCCGTCCGCAGCAGAGACCCTGAGCAGAACATCCACCATGAGTTCAATAATATTGGGCTGATACCGGAACACCGTATAAAACTGCCTGGCAAAAGCCTCAAAGGGTTCGGGTGATGACACGGCCTGTCTGAAAATTTCTTTGGCGGTTTCCCGCCCGGCCGGGTCCAGCTGAAGATCCCGGGCCATGAACCGCTCCACTGTCTGGATTTCCTCTTCATTTATCCGTCCGTCAGCCTTGGAAATCTTGGCCAGCATGGAAAATGCTGCTGTAAAAAAAACCAGCTGGGCCTCTTCATTGGAGGAAAGCCCCCCTTTCCGGCCCGGTATGGATTTGAGATATTGGTCTTCTTTCTTATCCACAAATGTGTGTCCAAAAGCCGCCCCCGCCACAGCCCCGATGGGACCGCCCAGTGCAAACCCGATGGTTCCGCCGATCATCTTTCCCAGCCAACTCATAAATTTTCCTTGTCTTAGTTAATTTCCCCGGCGTTTAAGCCTTGTCACAAAGTTAAAGATTATATATAACCACTGAAGTCTTAAGCGTCAAACACTAAAGGGGAATAAATCCATGCAGGTAAAAAACATCCTGGGCATTATTATTCTGGTTCTCAACATTGCCGGGCTTGGATATGTTTTTTATATGGGCTGCTTAAGCCTGGTGCACCATTTCTTTCCCAAGACAGCGCCTGAACAGGAGGTTGAACCACCTCCCCGTCCGGTTAAAAAATCCATGGTCGTTATTGACGATAATATTCTACCCGAAGAGGATGATCTGCTAAAGGATATGGATCTTTCTGATCTTGATAATCTTAACCTGGACGATTTTGAATAATTCCCTGTACATGAATTCACTTAAATCAGGCCTTATCGGGCTGCTGGTTATGGGCATGGGATGCTCACCCGCTCCTGAAACAGGATCGCCGGTCTATTACGAGCAAACCCCGAAGGAGGCACCCCGATCCGTTTTCACGGCAGCCGAAGATACCTTAATACTGGCCAGGATAAAAGCGAAACTATTTTCCGATGACCTGGTGGACCAGGGCGGGATTGACATTTCGGTTCTACATGGGGTGGTCTTTCTGGAGGGCAGTGCCCGGGATATATACCACCGCCGCATGATCACGGATCTCATCCAGACCGTGGACGGGGTGGTCAGAGTTGAGAACCGACTGAGTATGATCCACACCGGCACCACCTTTGTCACCTTTGAAACCCTGGTCCAAAATCAGATCAAAATGGCCCTGATCAGGGATCAGGAGCTGAGAAATCACCCCATTATGGTCCGGGTAACAGCCGACCAGGTCATATTGTCCGGGAGTGTGGGGGCACAACTTCTGAAACAGAAAGCTGTGGCCGTGGCAAAAGGATATGCAGGCGACCGCAGGGTGGTTGACCAGCTAAGGGTGGGGAATTTTTGAGCCACCCCTTAGGGATCGTTCAAAAATAACTTCAGGTAATCTGCCCCCCCAAAAACGGATATTTTGAAAACAGAACGTGAACTAATTTTTGAGCCGACCTAAGCTGACTTTTTCTTCTGCCACCTTTTTTTCTTTTTTTCCTTATCCTTTACCGGGGCACACCGGGTCTCAATACGCCCTTCACCCAGAAGGTTTTCCACCTCTTTAAAGAACGACGGATGAGCATCTGTCCGATATTCATCCCCGAGTTTAACCATAATCCCGGGATGGTCCTCATCAATTTTAATGTTGAATAAGGACACACAATCTCCGGGATATCTTTCAATCACCGGCTTGAGTTGGTCAAAGATTTCAGCCCCGTTTTGGGTGGCATCCACTTGAATCACAATTCCCGAGGTCCACTCGGTTTTCGCCTGATCAATAGGAACGATTTTCTCGCCGATAAGTTTCACCGTATTATCGGTTTTCTGAACCTCGGCCTCCAGAATAATGATTTGCTCCTGGGAAAGCAGGGTATGGACCTTGGCATACAGGTTGGGGAAAACCACCACTTCAACTGTGGCGAACTGATCTTCAATGGCACAGAAGGCCATCATATCCCCTTTTTTTGTCTTGTGAACCTTTAGGATCTTGAGAAACCCTCCGATGCGGACCATCCGCTCATTACCCACATCCTGAAGGGTGATGGTGTTGACGCTGGCATATTTTTTTATGGTATCTGCAAACTTGTCCATGGGGTGGCCGGTGATATAAAACCCCAATGACTCTTTTTCCAGTTCAAGCAGGTAATTGCCTTCCCACTCTTCAACATTCGGCATTTTGGGCAGGGATACGGGCAGGGCCACGCCCATGCCGGAATCGGCAAACAGGTCCAGTTGGGCATCGTTTTTCTCCCTCTGGATTCTGGACCCGTGATCCAGGGCTTCTTCTAGCACGGCCATCATCTGGCTGCGCTTATTTCCGGTGGAGTCAAAGGCCCCGCACTTGATCAGGGCTTCGAGCACCTTTTTATTGGCACCGCTGACCCGCTCGCAAAAATCGTATAGACTGTCGAAACGGCCCTCCTTTTCCCGGATCTTCACAATGGACTCAATTATGGCGTCCCCGACGCCCTTGACTGCTGCCATACCGAAACGGATGGCCCCGTTGTCCACAGTGAAAAAGACATCACTCTGGTTCACATCCGGGGGCAGTACCTCAATACTGTGGGCCCGGCATTCATCCATATACTTGAGCACGGCATCGGAGTTGCTCCGTTCCGAGGTCATGAGCGCTGCAATGAATTCCACCGGATAATTGGCCTTGAGATAGGCGGTCTGAAAAGAAATCAGGGCATAGGCGGCGGAATGGGATTTGTTAAACCCGTAGCCGCCGAATTTTTCCATGAGATCAAAAAGCTCGGCCGCCTTTTTGGGATCGTGGCCGTTTTCCTGGGCCCCTTTCATAAACAGATTCCGGTGCTCCTCCATCATGGCAGCAATCTTCTTGCCCATGGCCTTTCTCAAGCCGTCCGCATCAGCCATGGAGTAATTGGCAAGGACGCCGCCGATTTTCATGACCTGTTCCTGGTAAAGAATTACCCCGTAGGTTTCGTCCAGGACCTCTTCCAGTTCCGGAAAAAGATATTCCACCGGCTCCCGGCCGTGTTTCCTTTCCACGTAGGAGTCGGCCATGCCCGAATCAAGGGGGCCGGGACGGTAAAGGGCCACCAGGGCCACAATATCCGAAAAGTTGGCGGGTTTAAGCCGGGAAATCAACTCCTTCATCCCCGAACTTTCCAGCTGGAACACCCCGGTGGTGTCCGAATTCTGCAGCAGTTCAAAGGTTTTTTTATCCTCAGGATCCAGGTGAAGCAGATCCGGCGCTTCCTTTCCCTGTTTTTCAATGAGGGCGATGCAGTTTTTAATGACCGTGAGGTTCCTCAAGCCCAGGAAGTCGAACTTCACCAGACCCTGCTTTTCCGTGTAGGTCATGTCGAACTGGGTGATGGTTTCACCCTCTTTGCCCCGGAACAGGGGCAGGTATTCGTAAAGTGGCTTATCTGATACCACCACACCTGCCGCATGGGTGGAGGCGTGACGGGGCAGGCCTTCTAATAGCCTTGCGATTTCCAGAAGCTGGGTTTTTTCCTGGGTCTCGTTGCACTTGTCCTCAATGGCCGGCACCTCTTCAATGGCCTTGGCCAGATTTTTGGACATATCAGGGATCATCTTGGCGATCTCGTCAACTTCGGAAAGCGGGATCCCCAGTGCCCGGCCGACATCCCTGATGACAGCCTTGGCTTTGAGCTTTCCAAAGGTGATGATCTGGCAGACATAGTCGGCCCCGCCGTACCGGTCAATGGTATACTGGTAAACCTTGTCCCGGCCTTCAATACAGAAATCCACATCAATATCCGGCATGGAGATACGGGCCGGATTCAAAAACCGTTCAAAAATGAGACCGTGTTCAATGGGGTCCAAGGCGGTGATGCCCATGGCGTAGGCCACCATGGATCCTGCTGCCGACCCCCTGCCCGGCCCCACCGGCACTCCGATTTTATTTGAGTGCTCGATAAAATCCGCCACAATGAGAAAGTACCCTGGAAATCCCATATCAAGGATAATGCCGATTTCGTAATCAATACGGTCCCGGTATACCTTTTCATCAATATCAGGGGTTTTTTCTTTAATCTTGGCCAGGCGCTCCTCAAACCCCTTTCTGGCCAGGCGCTCAAATAGCTGGGCTTCCGATACCCCCTCTTCCCTGGAGAACACCGGAAAATGGTAACTTTTGTCCCCCCATTCCAAATTACACTGGTCAGCAATGAGCTTTGTATTAGAAATGGCATCCGGGAAATGGCCCAGGCTGTTCTGCATCTCTTCCGGGGATTTGAAATACAATTCATCAGAATCGAACCTAAACCGCTTGGGATTATCATAAGTGTCGCCGGTCTGGATGCAGAGCAGAATCTCGTGAGCCTTGGCATCCCCCTTGGACAGATAATGGCAGTCATTGGTGGCCACTAAGGGAACACAAAGGCGCTGGGAGATATCCAGGAGGCCCTCGTTGACCTTATGCTGGATATCCATGCCGTTTTCCTGGACCTCCAGGAAAAAATTATCCTCTCCTAGAATTTTCTGATAAAATCTTGCGTTCTCATCGGCCTTTTCCATATCCCCGGCCAGAATGGCCTGGGGGATATCCCCCTTCAGGCATGCGGAAAGCCCTATGAGGCCTTCGCTGTTTTCAGCCAGAAGCTCCCGGTCGATACGGGGCTTGTAGTAAAACCCCTTTAGCTGGGCCACCGAAACCATCTTGCAAAGATTTTGATAGCCGGTGTGATCCTTGGCCAAAAGCACCAGGTGGTTCAGCCCTTTTTTATCGATCTGAGTCCTGTCGTTAAGGGTCCTGGGGGCCACATAGACTTCGCATCCCACAATGGGTTTGATCCCGGCCTTATGGGCTTTTTCATAAAATTCGGCCGCACCGAACATGGTGCCGTGGTCGGTCATGGACACGGCATCCATCTTGTACTCCTTGGCCCGCTGCAACAGGGAATCCAGTCGGATGGCCCCGTCCAGCAGAGAATACTCTGTGTGCAGATGCAGGTGATAAAACGGGGATACGTCTGTCATGCGATCTAGTTGCTCTCCACTCTGTAGTTGGGTGCTTCCTTGGTGATAACCACGTCATGGACATGGCTCTCTTTTAAGCCGGCTGCGGAAATTCTTACAAATTTTGCTTTTTCATGGAGTTCCTCAATGGTCGCGGCTCCCAAATAGCCCATACCGGCCTTGAGCCCGCCGATCATCTGGACAATATTTTCACGTACCGTACCCCTGTAGGGAATCCGGCCCACAATACCTTCGGGGACCAGTTCTTCGTCCTCACCGGTATCTTTCTGGTAGTACCGGTCGGAACTCCCCTTTTTCATTGCTTCCACAGAACCCATACCACGATAGGCTTTATATGAACGGCCCTGGTAAATGACGATTTCACCCGGGCTTTCCCGTGTACCGGCCAGAAGGCTTCCCAGCATGACGGAATCCGCCCCAGCACCGAGAGCCTTGGCAAGGTCTCCGGAAAACTTGATGCCACCGTCCGCAATGATGGGTACCCCTGTTTTCTTTGATATGGCGGCACAATTCAGGACTGCCGTCAGCTGGGGAACCCCTACCCCCGCTACAATACGGGTGGTGCAGATGGATCCAGGACCGATGCCGATTTTCACCGCATCAACCCCTGCATCAATAAGGGCCTTGGCACCGGATTCAGTGGCCACATTTCCGGCGATCACCTGGCTGGAGGGGAATGCCGCCTTGATCCGGGCCACGGCATCCATGACATTTTTGGAATGGCCGTGAGAAGTATCGATGACCAGAGCATCAGCCCCGGCCGTGAGCAGTGCTTCCACCCGTTCCATCATGTCAGATCCCACCCCTATGGCTGCACCGGCCCGAAGACGGCCGAAGGAATCTTTGCAGGCATTGGGGTATTTTCTGATTTTTTCAATATCCTTGATGGTGATCAACCCCTTGAGGTTCCCCTGGGGATCCACCACCAGAAGTTTTTCAATCCTGTGCTTGTGCAGCATGATTTTGGATTCTTCCAGGGTACATTTTTCAGGTACAGTCACCAGATTTTCGCTGGTCATGACATCCCTGGCAGGTTTGTCCAGCTGGGTCTCAAACCTCAGATCCCGGTTGGTGACAATACCCACCAATTTGTCGTCTTCAACCACGGGAATACCTGAAATCCGGTATTTGGCCATGATGGCAAGAACCTCTGAAATGGTGGCATCAGGATGGATGGTCACCGGATCCACAATCATTCCGCTTTCACTCTTCTTGACCCGGTCCACCTCAATGCACTGTTCTTCGATGCTCAAGTTTCGGTGGATGAATCCCAGACCACCTGCCCGGGCCATGCTGATGGCCGTACGGGCCTCGGTCACCGTATCCATGGCCGCACTGACAATGGGAATATTAAGTTCAAGTTCTTTGGTCAGCCTGGTTTTGGTGGTAACTTCGTCGGGAAGGATGGCGGAATAATCGGGAACAAGCAGGACATCATCAAAAGAGAGTCCCTGTTCGGGTAGTATAATGGACATAAAAGCCTCCAGAAAGGAAAAAGTGTTTATTAATACTATTAAGGCCGGCCATTAAAGGAATCATAACGGCCAGCCAAATTTGAAATGCTAATTTAAGTATATAAACACGTACTCTTACCAAATACAGGCGTTTTTTACAAGATTATTATTGTCCGTTTCCAAGAATCTCTATAATTACCGGTATAGCCGGAGGCATCCGTTTACTCTCCTTGGTCAGGTTCCTGATCATGGTCAGATGACTACCGTGAACCCGGGTTAAGGGGATCTTGTCAAGACCGGCAGATTCCACTGTAACCAACCCGTCCCCAACCGTATTGTTGATTGTGTTCAAGGCCTTTTCAAGGCCTTTGACCCCCTGATGATTCCCGCCGGGCAACCGGTCTTCAAGCCCCCGTGCAAATGCCTGAATATCCGTTTTATTCCAGGGCGATAGAATACCTGCAATAACATGGAGCCTCACCCCCGGCGGATGGGAACGGCTGTTAAGGACGGAGAGAAAAGCACTTCCGGGTATGAGATCAATCCCGGCAGCCCCGGTGCCGTCAAGAAGTCCCTGAAGCCAGGAGATATCCTTTTCAAAAAGGTTCTGAGCCTGGTCCCTGATTTCCATGAAAAACCTGAATCGGGCCAGTTGTGATCCATGGTTGGGGGTGCCCACCATAATCAGGTCCGAGATCCGGGGCACCCGGCCCGACCCTGCCGCCCCTGTGTAATCCATTTCCGGGTCAGTGAGCATCTCCCTGGATACCAGGCCGCCCATGCTGTGCCCGATGATGACCAGATAATTTTCAGGATTGACATCCAGCCCCTTTAAAGCCTCAAAAAACAACAGGGCTGACGCCCTAACCTTCTGGTCATTGGGATAACTCATAAAGAATACAGTATACCCTTTTTCATCCAGAAGCGGCGCCAGGTTCAGCCAGATCCGTCCCGGCTCGTCCAGTCCGTGGATAAGAATAATTACCGGATAGGGCAATCTGTTTGCAAGGACATCATTTCTACCGGCATAGGGGGTGATCCCGTACCGGGCCAAAGCTTTATCGTTGGCATGGGAAAATACGGACTTGACCTGATCGTAAATGTAATTTCTGGCCGCCCATTCTTCTTCCATAAACACCTGCCGGCCCAGCTGCAATACCAATATTGCAAGGATCAGCATGACGCCTGCCCGTTTAAACCGCTTTTTTCGGTCCATTCCTCAGCCTTATATTCCGGTTAATGTATTTTTACCTTCCAAGCCTTGTCATAGCATGGAAATAGAATTTGTTTCACCCCTAAATATCTGGTATAGCACAATTCTAAACTGTCCATTTAAGTTGCGTCGCGGACATACCATTATTCATAAGGATAATCAAATGAGCTTTCTGACCATTGACCAGACCCTGTGTAGACAAGACGGTATCTGTGCCGCCGAATGCCCCATGGCCATCATTAAATGGAAAAAAGGAGAATTCCCCTTATCCGCCGACAATGCCCCTGATCTGTGTATCAACTGCGGGCACTGCGTTGCCGTCTGCCCCCATGGGGCGCTTACCCATGCAACCCTTGCCCCGGAGGACTGCGTGGCAAGGGATAAAGAGTTAGGACTGTCCCCGGCCCAAACCGAACATTTCCTAAGATCCAGACGATCCATCCGCAACTTCAGGGAAGCACCCGTTCAAAAAGAGACCATGTCCGAAATCATCCGCCTGGCATCCTATGCCCCTTCCGGCCACAACTGCCAACCCCTGCACTGGCGCATACTCAACGGAGGAAATGTTGTAAAAGAACACACGACAATGGTCATTGATTGGATGAAACTCATGCGTAAAGAAAACCCAGCAATGGCCAAAGCCATGCACCTGGAAATGATGATCAAGGCTTGGAAATTCGGTGTGGACACGGTCACCCGGAATGCACCCACCCTGATCCTGGCTCAGGGAAAAGAATCCAATCCCATGGCCCCCCAGGCCTGCACCATTGCCATGGCCTACCTGGACCTTGCGGCTCAATCCTTTGACGTGGCCACCTGCTGGTGCGGCTATTTTCTCAGGGCAGCAATTACCTACCCGCCCCTGGCGGAAAAACTTGGAAAAAATCAGGGACTGAAAACCTATGGGGTGATGATGGCTGGCTACCCCAGATTCAAATACCTTCGCCTGCCCACAAGAAACGCACCTAAAATCAGCTGGACAGAATAAAATGCGCCCCCTTACCATGATCGCGGCGCCCAATACCTTTAAAGGAAGCCTAGGGGCAATACAGGCTGCACGGGCCATGGAAAGGGGTATCCATGATGCCGACCCGAAGATACGGGTCAAAAAGATACCGGTTTCCGACGGGGGAGACGGGCTGGTAGATGCCCTGGCAGATGCCATGGGAGGTGCTCCCATACACCTGAAGGTCAATGATCCGAGACAAAGACCAATAGAGGCCAAATTTCTATTCAATCCAAACCAGTCCACCGCTGTCATAGAGATGGCCCTGGCCAGCGGCCTTGCCCTGTTGCCCGAAGATCTCCGAAATCCCGAAAGGACCAATACCTTTGGCACCGGAGAATTGATCCGTGAGGCCATGGACAGGGGGGGCGCGCATATCATCATGGGCATAGGGGGGTCCGCCACCTGCGACGGAGGAATTGGAGCGGCCTCTGCCCTGGGATACCGGTTTCTGGACAAATACGGTACCCGCCTTGACCCTGTAGGGGAATCTTTAATTCATGTGGCAGCCATAGACAAAAAGGGGGTGGATCCCAGGATTGCAGACACCCGATTCTCAATAGCCTGCGATGTAACCAATCCCCTTACCGGTCCCAATGGCGCCTCTTTTGTATTTTCTCCCCAAAAAGGAGCCACCCCGGCCCAGGTTAAGGCCCTGGACAGAGGCCTGGATAATCTGGCCCGCATCATTGCCCGGGACCTGGGGTTGGAAATCAAGGACCTTGACGGGGCCGGAGCGGCCGGGGGACTGGGGGGCGGAATGAAGGCCTTTTTCAATGCAGATCTCACCCCAGGTATCGATCTTGTTCTTGATTATCTGGACTTTCAAAACCAGATCAAGGGGGCGGACCTTGTTCTCACGGCAGAGGGCCGGGTGGACAGCCAGACAGAATTCAACAAGGCTCCCGTCGGGGTGGCTGGTGCTGCCCTGGCCGAGCGAATCCCCTGCTTTGCCCTTTGCGGCAGCATGGGCTGCAAACTGGAAAATCTTTATGATCTGGGAATGGATGCCGTATTTTCCCTTTGCAAGGGCCCCATGACCCTGGACAGAGCAATGGCTGATGCATTTGACCTTTTAAGAACGTCAACGGAACAAGTGGTTCGGGCATTTATAGCAGGAAGGAAAGCACAAAATGAATAAGAAAAAAATTGGAATCGTCACAGGAGGCGGAGACTGCCCCGGACTCAATGCAGTGATCCGTGCCATTGTAAAAGCCGGCAATTTAAACGGGTTTGAGAGTATCGGCATCCATGGCGGATTTGACGGACTTCTCACCCCGGTACAGGCGGCTCCCCTGACTGTCAAGGATATGGACGGTCTCCTGATCAGGGGCGGAACCATCCTGGGGACGGCCAATTCAGGCCGTTTTTCAGCCAAAGCAGGTCTTGGAGAAAATCGCAGAGTTCCCCAAGAGATCCTGAACCAGGCTAAAAAAAATTTTGACGATTTGGAATTATCTGCCCTAGTGGTCATTGGGGGAGACGGCACACTGAGTACGGCCCGGCAGATGTTTGAAATGGGATTTCCCGTGGTAGGGGTGCCCAAAACCATTGATAATGACCTGGATGCCACTGCCCAGACCTTTGGCTTTGACACGGCGGTGGCCTGTGCCGTTGATGCCCTGGACCGCCTCCACAGCACTGCTGCAAGTCACAACAGGGTGATGGTCCTGGAAGTGATGGGGAGGTATGCCGGATGGATTGCCACCTATGCCGGCCTGGCCGGAGGCGCGGATGTAATTCTCATTCCTGAAATCCATTTCACCTTTGAGGCCATCCAAAAAAAAATTGAAGAGCGGGAAGGCCTTGGCAAACATTTTACCATTGTGATTGTGGCCGAAGGTGCCGTACTTGGAGAGGATATGGTGTCTACCCAAGGGGATGCCCGTGACAGGGAAGTCCGCCTGGGCGGCATCGGCCATGAGGTGGCGACCCGGATTGAATCCATAACCGGTAAAGAGAGCCGCTGCGTGGTACTGGGGCACCTCCAGCGCGGTGGGCAGCCCACCCAATGGGACCGGCAATTGTGTACCCGATTCGGGGTAAGAGCCCTACAGATGGCGGCCGACCGGCAATTTGGAAAAATGGTCTCCCTCCGGCCGGACGGAATGATGGGGACTGTCACCCTGAAAGAGGCCGTGAATAAAATTCGGTGTGTAGACCCCAAAGGCGAACTGGTCGTCACTGCTAAAGCCTTAGGCATCAGTTTCGGAGATTGACCCTAAATCGAAATCTTGTTTTTCCCCAATAAGTATGATTAATTAAAAGAGTATATCCCAAATCCGTTTAAACAAAAGTAGATCGTTCAGCCCAGATTTGATGTGGAGCATTGCAGAGCAGCACGGGACAGCCAATATTCGAGTTTAAACACCTAACCGAGGAGGGCCTATGAACAAAACTTTTTTCAACCTGATTCAAGAGATACAAAAAACGGGGAAATGTCACCATTGCGGCGGCTGCGTTTCCTTCTGTTCGGCCATTAATTACGGGGCACTGGAATTGGACGAAACCGGCAAGCCCCGGTTTGGCGAGATCGAAAAATGCGTTGAATGCGGACTCTGTTATTCCATCTGTCCGGAAACCGACGAACTGGATAAGGAAATAAAGGAAAAAAGTGGCTGGCAGGCCCCATACGGAAAAATGATCGCCACATCAGTTTCAAAGGCCCGGGACGAAAAAATCCGTAAAAAGGGAACCGATGGAGGGGTTGTAACGGCAATCCTGACCTGGCTATTTGACCTAGGGCGAATTGATGGTGCCATTGTATCAAAGAACACCGACCAGGGCAGGGTGCCCTTCCTGGCAACCTCTCCTCAGGATTTGATCCAATCGGCGGGTTCCTGTTTCAACAATTCCCACGGCATGATACAATTGGCCAATAATTACGACACCTTTTCACCTTCCATTGAGGCCTTAGGCAGGCTCCGTAGCAAGGGCATCCAAAGACTCGCCTTTGTGGGAACCCCCTGTCAAATAAATACCATCCGTAAGATGCAGGCCATGGACATAGTGCCGGCTGATGCGATTTCCTATTGCTTCGGGCTGTTCTGCTCGGGTAATTTTATGTTTGACACCCATGCCTTTAAAAAAATTGAATCCCACTATCAATTCAGGTATGCAGATGTTAAAAAAATCAATATTAAGGAAAACTTTATCTTCACCCTTTTTAAAGACAAGTCCATTGAAATCCCGGTGAATCAGCTTGATGATGTAACACGGGAAGCCTGCCGTTACTGCCGCGATTTTTCAGCTGAATTTGCAGATATATCCTTTGGGGGCCTGGGTGCGGAACAGGGCTGGACCACAGCCATCACCCGGACACCAGTGGGGCAAGAAATTATAGCCGGCGCCTTGGGAAGTGTTCTGGATGGCTGGCCATATAAAAAAGGTGAAAAAACCATTACCAGTGCGGAAAAAAAAGTAAACCAGGCCTGCGCCGGGAAAATCCGGAAGTCTGAACAATTCATTGAAGACACTTCCGTAGGCAACATCCGGATTGTATCCTGATCCGGCCTTTAAACCCGACCCGGCCCCCAGCATACACAGGGGCCGGGTAACCCTCCTGCTTATTCACCGATTCCCTGGGGATTGACAGAACCAAGGTTTATCTATATGGTGTCCGATGGTATTATAGGATAGTTGGAATTTAATTAAACGGGATCTATCATGTTATTACGAGTCAATCCATACAATCCCCAGGAACGCCAGATCAACAGGGTGGTGGATATCCTGAAACGGGGGGGCGTTGTGGCCTATCCCACGGATACCTTTTACGGCATCGGCTGCGACATCATGAATAAAAAGGCCATTGAAAAAGTCTATGCCATTAAGCAGCGGAACAAGACAAAACCCTTCAGCTTTATCTGTCCGGACCTCAAGGACATATCCACCTATGCCAAAGTCTCCAATGTGGCCTATAGGAACATGAAACGCCTACTGCCCGGTCCCTACACCTTTGTTCTTCCCGGATCAAAAATGGTGCCTAAAATCATGCTGACCAAACGAAGGACAGCCGGTATCCGGGTACCGGACAACGCCATTGCATTGATGCTGGCCAAAGAGCTGGGCAACCCCATTATTTCCACCTCTGCCACGGATCCCGACGGCCTGGTGTTTGAAGATGCCTCCCTTCTCCATGACTATTTCGACAAGCGTCTGGATGCTGTAATTGACGGAGGATCCGTACCCGGAGCCCCCTCTTCGGTGATTTCACTGGTGGACGACGAACCTGAAATTATCAGACATGGCGCCGGGGATATTGCTATTTTTGAATAACAGCCTTTCAGTCATTTGCACACCAAAAAATCTGAAAGAATTTACAGACTCTGTACCTTTCTTTCATATAAATATTCCATAGTTCCGACATTATTGTGTTTCTCATGATGACCGTGCTAGTGACAAGCAGGTATCTTTCATTTTTTCAAAAAAAATAATCATCGGAGAAAAATAACCGGAGTTGCCACAGAAACCTTGAGGCCGTTATGGATCGGACCGACCTAAACCGCACCCTTGAAAGCCATCCTTGGGCCCGGACTCACCCCGTGGCAAAAAAAAGCACAGTTCCTCAAAGACTTTATAAATACACGGCAGGGTATAAAACCATTTTAAAGCACTGGGCATTGACCCATTTCATATTTCCGGGCTGTCTTGTCATTTTATACGATATCCCGGATTTTCCGGAAGTATCCCGGAAATATTAATATCCTTAACCAGGGTTTCAGCCAGCTTTTTAATGAAGGTCATCTTGTCTTCTGCCGGATAAACCGGCACAGCCTCACCGTCAATCCCGGCCAACCGACCAGCCCATTGTACGGCATCATCAAGGTTGCCCAGGCGATCCACCAATTTCAGCTTCAAGGCTTTCTGCCCTGTGTATATACGGCCGTCAGCCAGCTTGGCCATGACGGATTCTTCCATTTTTCTGGCCGTTGCCGCGTCTGCCACGAACTGCCCGTGAAGCTCATCCACCAGATCCTGGAACAGGGCTTTTTCATTCTCTTTAAGCTCTCTCAGGGGAGAGCCCATATCCTTAAATTCCCCACTTTTGATTACAACAGGAGAAATACCAATTTTCTCGGCAATGGCCATGAGATTTGCATATTCCATGATCACCCCGATACTGCCGGTAATGGTACCCGGGTTGGCCACGATGCCTTGGGCTGCAGCTGCAATATAGTATCCTCCCGAGGCTGCCACCGATCCCATGGAAGCAATCACTTTTTTATCCTTCCGGGTTTTAATCAGCTCCCGGTAAATTTCCTGGGAAGGACCGATGGCCCCGCCGGGGCTGTCCACCCGGAGAACAATGGCCTTTATCTGATCATCTTTTCGAAATTTCCTTAAATCCTTGATGATCCTTTTTGAGGACATAATGGGGCCGGTGACCTCGACAATCCCGATATTTCCCCGGGATTGTCCCATTGCGCCTCCGATACCGGAGTTTACGGCAAATGATCCCATCATCATCAGGCCCACAAGGCCAATGAAACCAAAGGTCATGCAACCGCATACAATGGACAGAAAAAACAAAAAAGGGTGGCGTCGTGCGAACATAATAAATAGTTCCCAATTTACTGAAATGATAAAAAAAAGGGCCGGACAAACCCTGTGGATTCATCCGGCCCTGAAGAGATCTGCAATCAGCTAAGATTGCACTATTCTTCTTTTTTTGCTTCTTCCTGGGCCTTTTCCGCCTCAAGCTTTTCCTGAATGTTATTCCTCAGGATCTCACCGAATGCAGATGCAGGCTTAGCATTGGTATTCTTGGCAAATTCTTCAAGATATTTGTCATCATCGTCTTCTTCAAGGCGTTTGATGGACAGCCCGATCCGTCTTTCGTCGGAGTTAATGTTCATGACCTTGGCAGTGATGCTTTCACCGATCTGGTAATGCTCTTTGGGGCTCTTGATGTTTTCTTTGCTGATTTCAGATACATGAACCAGGCCTTCAATGCCTTCTTCAAGTTCTACGAACACACCGAAGTCAGTGAGGTTGGTGATCTCACCAGAGATCTCCTTGCCCACCTCATAACGTTCGGCAACAGTCTCCCAGGGATCTGCCTGGGTCTGTTTGATACCCAGGGAAAATCTTTCATTACCCTTGTCAATGTCAAGGACAACGGCCTGGATGGTGTCGTTTTTCTTGTAGACTTCAGACGGATGCTTGATCCGTTTGGTCCAGGAAATATCGGAGATATGAACCAGGCCGTCGATGTCATCGTCAATACCGATAAACAGACCGAATTCAGTGATATTTTTAATCTTACCTTCGATTATGGTACCCACGGGGTATTTCTGGGAAATAACTTCCCAGGGATTGTCAACTGTTTGTTTGATACCCAGAGAGATTCTCCTGTTGTCCGGTTTGAGATCCAGAACAACGGCTTCCACCTGCTCGCCCACGGCAACCATCTGGGATGGGTGACGGATCTTACGGGTCCAGGACATTTCAGATACATGGATGAGACCTTCAACACCCTCTTCCAGTTCAATGAAAGCACCGTAATCAGTGAGGCTGACAACCCGGCCCTCAACCTTGGAGTTGATGGGATACTTATCAACAGCTGTGGTCCAGGGATCAGGAGTGAGCTGTTTCATACCCAGGGATACTCTTTCCTTCTCAAAATCAAAGGAAAGAATTTTAACGGTGATCTGGTCACCCACAGAGAAGAGTTCTGAAGGATGTTTGACCCGGCCCCAGGAAATATCCGTGATATGCAGGAGTCCGTCTACGCCGCCAAGGTCCACAAACACACCGTATTCGGTGATGTTTTTGACAATACCATCCATGACCTTGTCGTTTTCAATGGCAGCCAGGGTTGTGGCGCGCATTGTTTCCCGCTTGGCTTCAAGCAGCACACGTCTTGACAGGACAATGTTGTTTCTTTTCTTGTTGTACTTGAGAATCTTGAATTCATAGGTCTGATTGACCATTTCATCCATGTTCCGGATGGGCCGCAGATCAGCCTGGGAACCGGGAAGGAAGGCCAGCAGTCCGATATCAACGGAAAAACCGCCTTTAACCCTGCTGGTGATAACACCTTCAATGGTACCGTCGTCATCGTAGATAACCTTAATGGCATCCCACACTTTGACTTTCTTGGCCTTGTCACGGGAGAGAAGAACAGTCTCCTCTTCTTCGTCCCAGACTTCAATCATTACCTCAAACTCGTCGTTGACGTTGACATTTACATTGCCGTCTTCGTCAATGAATTCCTGAATAGAGATCTGACCTTCAGATTTATACCCCACATCCACAAGGACCATTTCCCTGCCGATGGAGATCACTGTTCCGGTGACTACCTGTCCCTCTTCAAATTTGCTCAGGCTGGACTCGTAAATGCCCAGAAGTTCTTCCATGGTCTCTTCGCCGGTGAGTTCAATTTCAGGCTCGTTCACCGCTTCTGTTGTCTCTAATTCTTCATTCATGTTTTGGTTTTCGTTTTCTTCAGCAATGT